>LXNI01000121.1_pt1 | contig 95111 bp, 73 predicted proteins | sample 809091 | NCBI WGS metagenome assembly LXNI01 (sample SAMN04870527, study PRJNA318959) | sponge metagenome | biome: 01000161; feature: marine sponge reef; material: water | host: Sarcotragus foetidus | place: Greece: Milos, Mediterranean Sea | collected 2013-05-29 | depth 5-7 m | reverse complement strand
GCGGCTTACACTGTGTCGGCATCGGTCCTCCCGTGTGGCTGTGGTTAAGTTGCTGGCACAACTGAACTTAACAGCCTCCAGAGGCCGGTGCCGCTTTATTCGTGTGAGAAATCCGGGCTAGCGGCACAGCCTCCGCATCGGTCTGCTTGATCGCCGCGTTGAGCAGCTTCAGGTTCGGGGACGGCCAGGTCGGATCGCCCAAGTACCAGGCAAGGTCGTAGATATCCCTGCCCTTGGCCCACGGTCGGCACAGGACCGCGTGCAGCTTGCCCGCCAGAAGTGACGCGCGGTCGTGATGATGGAGTCTCAACGCCACGTGCCTCCGGATCAGACGTGTTTCGGTGACGGCGCCCGCAGGCCGATCGGTGTCCACGTCGGCCTTGATGCCCAACTTCTCTTCCCGGTGCGGCGACAGCCCGGTTTCGTAGAGCACCCCTCGAACACGGATCCAGCCGGTGTGTACGGTACCGCGATCGCGCACCGACGCCTCGGCCTCGTAGCCCTCCCGCCGGAGCCCCCGTACGATCGTCCCCATCCAGCCACGCAGGTCGTAGAGTTCGCGCGGCCCCTCCAGCGCGAAATCGAGATCCTCGGAGTATCTGCGTAGACCGTAGAGGAACCGCAAGGCTGTGTCACCCTGGAATGCGAGCGGCGACATCGCCCCGGCCCGCTGCAGGCCCTCGAGAATCCGGGCCTGGAGGTACTCCCGGAGGACGTTGCGGCCGACGAGGGGATCCAGGCCGCGCACCAAAGAGCCGAGATGGTCCTTCATAGCGGCTCGTAGGCCAGTGCCGGATCACTCGCCAACCGGTCCACGTGAGCAGCGGCGCGCTTCAGCTTCGGGCTTCCCGTGGCGGTCGCGATCCGTGACAGACTCTGCGCGGAAAGAGCCTCGAGGTTGAGGCGCAGCCCGTCGATCCAGGCAGAATCGTCACCGCCGGGCTGAAGGTGGACCAGGTCGAGGAGAGCCTTCTCCGGCGAAGCTACGAACGCCCTCTGGCGACCGCCCAGGTCAACCAGCCGATACCCACCCCGCAACTGCCGCTTGAGATACCGAAAGGAAAATCGCCCCAGCGGCGTCTCTCGAATCTGGGGACGCCCCGGCCCACAGCTGGTCACCTCGGCTACGAACTCCGGAATGGCATTGGCGTACGCCAGCGCCGAGAGTCCACTCACGTAGGATCCGGGCGCCAGCCGGTTGGCGATGAGGAAGGGATGAGGGATGACCTTGCGGTAGGGCGGCGCCAGCGCATACAGACCACGACGCAACCGAAACAGCTTCCTCGACGCGGACCATCGGCTCAACTGCGCGGGAAGACCCGGCTCATGGCCTCGCCCCGCCATCAGCATCCCGGTCTCGAAGACGGGCTCGTCTTCGACGATTTCGAGTAGTTCAGCGAATTTCATCCATAGAATATGCCAAAATATACAAATAACTACAACAAATTGGTAAACCGAGTAGGAGTCGGCAGTATCCTGTTGCTGCACTCGAACGCAGTACGGTGAGGGTCGCGCCCTTTTGGACAGCGGCGCAGACTGGGTAAGCAAGACCAGTAGGCCGGGACCGTTCGATTGCAGGACGGATCCGAAGTGTGTATTCTATATGTGATTGTGTATGTTATATGCCCATGACTTAGAGGCAGTCTGATGCCACGAATCCACCTGATCGTCTCGGAGCCTGACCGCACCCGCTATGCCGCCGCCGCCCGCCGCGAAGGCCTGACCTTGAGCGCGTGGCTGCGCGCCGCCGCAGCCGACCGCCTGGACGAGCGTGCCGGCACTAAACCGTTTCGCACGGAAGATGACGTGTGGCGGTTCTTCGCAGACCGCGATGCCGAGATGGGATGCGGCACCGAGCCGGACTGGGACCAGCACCTCGACGTCATACGCGCATCCCGGGCCCGGGGCGCAGCCGGAACCTGACCTGTCGAACCATGATCTTCGTCGACACCAGTGTCCTGATGTACGCGGTGGGAAGGGACCACCCGCTCCGCCCGCCAGCCCGTCGCTTCTTCGCCACGGCGACGACGGACCAGCAACCGCTCGCGACGTCGTCCGAAGTCCTCCAGGAGTTGGCCCACGCGTATCTGCCCGTGGAGCGTACTCAGGCCCTCGCCGCTGCGCTGCGGATCGTTGAGCGGACCGGCATGGATGTGTGGCCCCTCGAGCGCGACGACGTGATCCTCGGCATCGACCTCGCCGCCCGGCACCCGGCGCTCGGGGCTCGCGACCTGTGCCACCTCGCCAGCTGTCAGCGGCGCGGCGTCATCCGTATCCAGACATTCGACCGGGCGCTGAAGGCGGCCGCGGAGTCGTTGGGGTAGGACCGGCAGTTGGGGCAGGCGTAGCGCGGGCTTCGCTGACCGTCCACGAACACCATGATGTCCTCCAGCGGAGCGGCGGCCTCGCTGGTCACTCGTTTCCCTCGTCTTGTTCTTCAGACGTTGGTGACCTTGAGACGAATAGTCCCACAGCGGCGACTACACCCGCCGCGGCGAGTGACCCGCCCATTGATCTGACTATTGTGGGCAAGATGCCGAAGAAATCGAGAATCCCCCCGATGGACAGGTGCAAGCTGACCCCAAACCAGATTATCCCGATGACGACGGCCAAACGCAGCCACCACCTAAAGTCGCGAAACTTGTCCTTGTCACTCATCTCGTTGGCCGCACCGGCAATACCACCCGCGACGCCCACTCCCCGCTATGAAACACCGTCTGCTCGGCCACCTGCCACTGAGTCTCATACGCCGGGTCTCCATCCTTATTCACATGCCGAAATAACGGAAACGCCGCACTCGTGATCTGCACGCGGATCCGGTGCCCCGGCCGGAAACGCCTGGCTGCTGCGCGCGCGCCAACTCGCTCTCGCTGTACCGTAGCACCTCACGCCGCTTCGAATCTCTGAACCTTGATTTCGTCGGCCCGGTCAAGGGCACGTTGAAGATCGTAAGCCATCTGCATCCCGAGCCAGGTCTCCGGAGTCGACCCGAACGCTTTCGAGAGTCGAATCGCCATCTCGACAGAAACCCCAGTGTGCCCGTTCAGTAGCTCCGACAACGCCTGACGAGTAACGCCAAGACCTGCCGCGGCCTTCGTCACCGACAGCCCGAGAGGCTCGAGACACTGGCGTCGCACGATCCCGCCCGGATGCGGAGGGTTTTTCATAGCCATCCTGACTCTCCCTTCAGTGATAGTCGACGTAGTCAACATCCATTGCATGTCCACCGTCAAACCGAAACGTCACCCGCCAATTGCCCGAGATCCAAACGGAATGGTGGCCCCTCAACCTGCCCTTCAGCCGATGTAGCCGAAAGCCCGGAAGGTCCATTCCCTCCGGGCCTCGGCTCCTGTCGAGGGCGGCGAGAACATCCTTGAGCTTCGGCACGTGATTTGGCGCGACGCGGCGCTCAGTTCGCCCCTCATACAAAGCCTTGAGGCCACGATGCTTGAACGAAGCAATCACGATTGAAGGTGAGCGATATCTCGTCGTCTGTCAATTGACAGTTTGCTGATGGGGAACCCCACTCACTTACGTCATGTAAACATTACACACTGTAATGTATTGCTTACATTCCTGCTTTCAGGAAGACAACCAAGAAGGTTGGTGTCCCCTCACAACCCCACCACCTGCCCCACCCCCTCCTCCTCCGCTCGGCGCAACACCTCGGCCCCGATCGCCACGTCCTGGACCGCGGTGCCCACCGACTTGAAGAAGGTCAGCTCCCGCCCCGCATTCCCCTCGGGGGCGTCCCCGTTGACGATCTCGCCCAGGTCGGCGTCGATCACGTCGGCGGTCACCAGCCCCTGCTCGATCGGGATGACCAGGTCGCCCGCCTCCTCGAGCGCACACTCCCGCTCCTCGACCACGACGCGCGCACGGGTCACCACCTCGTCGCCGACCTCACGCGTGTGCGGCTGGAAGCTGCCGCTCCCGCTGACGTGCGTCCCGGCGGGAAGCCCCGAGCCGTCGAACACGGGCGTTCCCGCGGTCGTCACCGCCACGATGATGTCCGCACCATCCACCGCCTCGGCCGCGTCCGACAGCGCCCTCGCCTCGACCCCATCCAGCGATGCCGCCAGCCGTCGCGCCGACTCCCCGCCCTTCGAGACCACCCGCACCTCCTCGATCGGCCGCACCGCCCGGATCGCCTCGATCTGCCAGGGGGCCTGGGCGCCCGCGCCGAATATCGTGAGGACCCGGCAATCGGCCCGGCTCAACAGCCGGGCGGCCAGCCCCGCGACGGCGGCCGTCCGGATCGCCGTCAGCTCCCCAGCGTCCATCATCGCGGCCGGTAACCCGGTCTCGTCGTCGATCATCAGGATGACGCCGTTGATCGTCGCCAGTCCCTTGTCCCGGTTGCCGGGGAAGAGCGACGCGATCTTGGCGCCGCGGTCGCCGGTCGCCCCCATTCGCGACGGCATGAAGAGGGAGAATCCATCACCCGATGTCAGCACCACCCGCACCGGCATCTCGACGTCGCCGGCCGAGAGCTGCCCGAAACCGCGGGCCATGGCTTCGATGGCATCGTTCATGGTGATCAGCGACAGGATGTCGGCGCGGGAGATTAGGCGGAATTGCATTGGGGGAACGCTTCCTGGTGGAGGGGTCAGCGACAGTTGACGGGGTAGCATACTGTGACCGCCCCGGAACGGAAAACCGAGGTCGTCCCGTGCCGTGATGACCGGGTGCTCTCGCGAAGCTATTATGTTGGCCCCCACTTTGGGGGGCGAACCGAGTACCGTTTCCAGCCACAGGAGCAAGCCGATATGCGTGTCGAGGTAAATCCGGCGCTGCTCCGGTGGGCCCGGGAGCGTTCGGGCCGTGAGATGGATTTCCTCGTGCGGCAATTTCCCAAGTACCCTCACTGGGAAAGAGGGGAGATCCGGCCGACCTTCAAGCAACTCCAGCGGTTCGCCGATGTGACGTACACGCCCCTGGGAATGTTCTTTCTGTCGCAGCCGTTGGAGGACTCGCTGAGCATCCCGGATTTGCGGACCGACGGCACTTCGGGTGTCTCCCGTCCCAGTCTGAATCTCCTCCAAACGCTCGAACTGTACGAGCGGCGCCAGGACTGGTATCGCCACTTCGTGCGGACCAAGGGAGAGGGACCGCTGCACTTCGTGGGATCGGCGACGCTGAAGAGCGAGGTCCATACCACTGCCGCCAGAATGCGGAAAGCCCTGAACTTCGACTTGACGGAGCGAGATGAGCTGCGCACGTCGGGCGATGCGCTTCACCGCTTCGTCGAACAGGCCGAAGCACTCGGCGTCCTGGTAATGATGAGCGGCATCGTCGGCAACAACACCAGCCGCCAACTCGATCCCAACGAGTTCCGAGGCTTCGCTCTGGCGGACGAGTATGCACCACTCGTCTTCATCAACGGTGCGGACGCCGAATCCACCCGGATGTTCACGCTTGCCCACGGATTGGCGCACATCTGGCTCGGTGAATCCGCTCTTTCCGACTCCGGTCCGCACTCCTTCTTCACTCGAGCGACCGCAGCCGCGCAGGCCACCGAAGCCTGGTGCAATCAGGTCGCTGCCGAGCTGCTCGTTCCCCTGAAAGCGATGCGAGACGAATTCCATCCTGGCCGGGATCTGTCCCGCGAGGCTGCGCGGCTCGCACGAGTGTTCAAGGTGAATACGCTGGTGATCATTCGGCGGCTGCACGACGCCGGACACGCTCCTCGGGAACGGCTTGCGGAGGCCTACGAGCTACAGCGACGCGAGTCGGGAAATAGAGCCAGGCGATCCGCCGGGAGTTTCTACGGAACCCGGTTCGCCAGGGTCGGGAAACGATTGGCGCGCGCGCTTGTTGCCGACACCCTCGAAGGCCGGACCCTGTACCGGGATGCCTTCCAATTGCTGGGCGTCAAGAAGCAGGCGGCCTTCGACAAGCTGGCCAGCGAACTGGGATACGGGTAATGGCCTACCTGCTGGACAGCAACGTGTTCACCGAGGCGGTCAGGCGCTACTACAGGCCTTCCATATGCCCCGGATTCTGGGATTGGCTGGATTGGAACACGGGCTCCGGTCAGGTCTTCAGCATAGCCAAGGTCGGTGAGGAACTTCGGGCGCGCGGTGACTGGCTGTCCGAGTGGGCTGCCGGACGCGGAGAGGAGTTCTTCCTTCCTCCAGATCCCCTTGTGGTAGGCGCCTTCCAGAGAATGAACGCGTGGATCGAGACCCGGCAATACACCGCGTCGGCCATGCGAAGCTTCTTCTCGGGGGCGGACTCCTTTCTGGTTGCCCAGGCGATCGCCTACCGCCACGAAGTAGTCACCCTGGAGGTCCCGTCGCCCGGGTCCCGAAAGAGGATCAGGATTCCGGATGTCTGCAACGGGGTCGGGATATCCTGGCTCAAGCCATTCGACATGCTCGAGCGCGAGGGGATAAGGATGGTGTTGGGCTGATCCAGCTGGACGGGACCTGCCGAGGCCTCTTACCGAAGCCCGCCTCTCTACCCACCCAGATACCGCTCCGCCACCACCCTCCGGTGATGCCGCGAGTGGCCCGCGATGATCCAGGCCAAACTCCGCACCGTAAACTCGAAGCCGCTGGCCATTCCGCGCCGGTCCCAGATGTCCTCGTCGAAGCTCTTCAGGAGGAGCAGCGTCGAGGCGCGCACGGCCGACAGCTCGTCGGTCAGGTCGGAAAGCGGGCGACAGTCGGCTCCCGAGGCCTCTGCGTAGGCGTTCTCATCGAATGAAGGAAAGTGCGACCGATCCCCTCGGGCGAACGCCATCGTGCGCACGCTGAACATCCGCTCGGCGTCGATGACATGGCCCACCACTTCGCGAATCGACCACTTGTCTTCCGCATAGCGGTGCCCTTCCCGGTCCGAAGGCACAGCGGCGAGCATCGCGCGCCACGCCTCCCCATCGCTCTCCAGCGCGGGAAGCAGCTCCCCCTCGACCGTGTCGATGTACTGCTGGTAGACGTCGGCGCATTCGTCCTTCCCGGGCCTGGCGGGTGATTCGGGCATGTCCATGTGCTCCTGGTCCATCTGCTCAGGTTTATGTGCTGTTGCTTGCGGGCGGCGGCTCCACCCTCGCTCTGATCAGCCGGTCCAGCAAGGGGAATTCGCGATCCAGATACGCGTTGCCGCCCCCGACGATCGCGCTCTGGTCGCCCCGGCGCACTCCGCCCCCGGAGTTCTCGCCGTATCCGGAATAGATGCCATCGACGGCGTCCATCCCCTCCACCACCCGTCCGAAGGGCGGGAAGCCCTGGGCGTCGAGACGGCTGTTGTCGACCACGTTGATGTAGACCTGGGTGGTGCGCGTGTTCGGATCGGTGAAGGCGAATGCGATGGTGCCCCTCACATTGCTGGCCACGACTGCCTCGTCGTCCGCAATGGTCTGGCCGAGCCAGGCGGCCGTGACCTCCGGGTCGCCCGCCAGCCCCCACTGCACGATGAAGTCGGGCACGGTGCGGTGGAAGCGCGAATCGTCGTAGTAGCCGTGGCGGACGAGGTTGTAGAAGCGGTCTGCACCGATGGGCGCCCAGGCCCGCACGACCTGGATTGCAAAGTCGCCCGCGCTGGTCTCGAAGCGGGCGAGAAAGGTGTCGGGGGCGGGCTCGTCCCACGCCGGGTGTCCGGGGTCGAGGAGGATATGGCGCTCGGTGGTTTGCGACGGAGCACCGGGTTCGTTGCCCGTGCCGAGTGCGTCGCCCGCATGGGGTGGGTCGCCCGGCCCGCATGACAGGGCTGTGAATCCCACGAGGCCAGCCAGCCACGCGGATTGCCCGAGCCGCCGTGCATGCGATGGAGTCACCGGCTACCTCCCAGTTGGGGGATGAATCGACGGGGCGGCCGACACAGCCGCCCATCACTCGCAAAGGTAGCCCTTCGCCAGCTCCCTGAAAGATCTCACCTGCGCTTCCACCCATTCGCTGCCGTGCCCGAGCTCCCGCGCCATCACTTCGGCCACTGCGGGCGCGGCCGCCGTCGCCGCCCGCGCATTCAGGAAGAGCGCGCGAGTCCGGCGCGCCAGCACATCGTCGAGCCGCACCGCCATCTCGCTGCGCGCCGCCCATGCGGCATGGCTCAGCCGGTACGGCAAGCTCGGGTGCATGAGTTGCGAGAGCGGCTCGTCCGCGGCCTCCATCTCGCGTATGGCGTCCGCGTCGGTGCCGTACACGTTCCAGGGATAGCGCACATCTCGGCGCGTGGAGTAGCCGTGAAGCGGCAGCCGCGCCGTGACCGATCCGGCGCGGGAGAGGCCGCCTGCATCGGCGGCCATGCTCACGGCGTCCTGCGCGATCTTGCGGCAGGTGGTCCACTTGCCGCCCGTGACGGTCACGAGGCCGCGCCGGGAAACGGCGACGCTGTGCCCGCGGGACAGCGCCGCGGTGTCCGCCCCGCTGCCGGACGCCATGAGGCCGCGCAGCCCGGCCCACACCGAGAGGATGTCGGCCCGGGTGATGGGGCGCGTCAGGTAGCGTCCGGCATGGTCGATCAGGTAGTCCACCTCGGCCGCGCCGGGTGTGGGTTCGTGCGAAGGCTCGGCCACGGGGACGTCCGTCGTGCCGATCAGCACGTGGCCGTGCCAGGGAATCGCGAAGAGGATGCGGCCGTCGTCGGTCGAGGGGACCAGCAGGGCCGCGTGGCCCGGGAGAAAGGCGCTGCTCACCACGATGTGCACTCCGCGGCTCAGCACGACGGAGGAGGCCAGGCGCGGTTCGTCCATCCGGCGCAGGGAGTCGGCAAATGGACCCGCGGCGTTGATCACCACCGCCCCGCGGGCGATCCATTCGTCGCCGCCGACGAGGTCTCGAACCTTCACCCCCTTCACCTTCCCCCTTGCTTCGACCAGCCCCACCGCTTCCGCGTAGTTCAGGGCGACGCATCCGAGGGTGGCGGCGGTGCGGATGAGGGCCCATCCGAGGCGCGCGTCGTCGAACTGGCCGTCGTGGAAGAGGACGCCCCCGCGGAGTCCGTCGGTGCTGAGCGTGGAGAGGTGGTTCCGGGATTCGTGGCGGCCGAGCAGGCGGGAGGAGCCGAGGTTCCGGCGCCAGGCAAGCGCGTCGTAGAGCTTGAGTCCTGCGCCGTACCAGGGGCGTTCCCCCCAGCGGTACGCCGGCACGATAAGGGGGAGGCTGCGGACGAGGTGCGGGGCGTTTGCGCGCAGGCGGTGCCGTTCGCGCAACGCGCGGTAGACGAGCCCGACCTGCCCTTTGCGCAGGTAGCGCACGCCGCCGTGGATCAGCTTGGTGCTGCGGCTGGATGTGCCGCTCGTGAAGTCGCCGCGCTCGACGAGGAGCGTCCGGTATCCGCGGGCCGATGCGTCGAGGGCGGTCGCGAGCCCGGTGCAGCCGCCGCCGACCACGATGACGTCCCACGGGCGCAGCTGCGTGGCCCGGTCGTGCATGTAGCTGCGGGGGAGTGCGGTCATGGGGTCCTGTTGAATTCGGGTCTGTCGCCGCCCCATTGTGGATGCAGCCATTCACATTTGCCAGAGGAGGCTCCCGGTGACAACGACCCGCGACAGGATGGACACACTCGTGCAGAAGGCGCTCACCCGCCGCCGCTTCGCGAAGACGATGATCGCCGCGCCCGGGCTTCTGGCGGTGTCCGCCTGCAGAGACCCGGAGGGCGGCGATGGGGAGGCCGCACCCCCGGAGGACCCGACGGCCGGCAGTTCGGGCTGGATGGGCTACGACGACGCGATCGTCATCGACGCGCTGGCGAGCCCGGGGCCGTTCAACGTGCCGGACCGGATCGGGCAGCCGCTCACCGACGAAATGGTGCGGAACGCGGCCGCTTCCGGGATCACCGCCGTGAACGTCACGGTGAGCGGGGGCGGCGACGATCCCGACGCGGCCTACGCGGCGACGCTCGATCACCTCGCCTACTGGCAGCGCGAGGTGGAGGCGCACCCCGACGTGCTGGCGGTGGCGGCGAGTGTGGCGGAGATCGAGGCCGCGAAGGCGGCGGGCAAGCTGGCGCTGATCCTGGGCTTTCAGGACACCTTCATGCTGGGAACCGACCTCGCCCGCATGGACGAGTTCCGCGGCATGGGCGTGCCGATCGTGCAGCTCACCTACAACCTGCCGAACCTGGTGGGTCAGGGATGCCTGTCACCCGACAACGGAGGGCTTACCGACTTCGGCCGCGAACTGGTGGCCCACATGGCGGCCACCGGCGTCCTGGTCGACCTGTCCCACTGCGGCCAGCGCACCACCGCCGAGGCGATCGCGGAGTCGCCGGGGCCGGTCTCCATCACCCATTCCGGCTGCGCGGCCGTGTACGAGCACCCCCGCAGCAAGCAGGACGCCGAGCTGCGCGCAATGGCCGACAAGGGCGGCGTGATCGGCATCTACATGATGCCCTTCCTCAACCCCGAGGGGCCCGCGACGGCGGACGACTTCTACCGGCACATCGAACACGCGGTCAATGTCTGCGGCGAGGACCACGTCGGCATCGGAACCGACAACTCGATCACACCGACCGTGGACGACGAGGCCTATCGCGCGACCCTGCAGGGCTTCGCCGACGAGCGCCAGCGCCTGGGCATCGGCGCGCCCCGCGAGCACGAACTGCTCTTCGTCCCCGAGCTGAACGATCCGATGCGGATGAGCATGGTGGCGGACGGCCTGCTCGCCCGCGGACACGGCGAGGCGCGCGTCGCCAAGATCCTCGGCGGCAACTGGATGCGGCTGTTCGGGGAGGTGTGGGGATAGGGCGACCCGGATCGCCCCAGGACGCCTCCGCCCGCCCCGGCGTCGCCGATGAGGAGTTGTGGCCTCCGAAATTGTAACAACGTTTTGCCAAGAGAGTACAAGAAGATTCATTCTGCTCGATGGCCTTTGCGCAGCAGCCGGACAGGTGCACTCCACCCTCTAGTGTGAAGTTACGTCTGCTCGCTACGGTCCACATGCCGATCAGCGAGTTGACCCCGGTGATCGGCGCGAACCTGCGGAGAGCTTCGCTCCCGGTCGGCCCGGGTGCAGCCTGCCTGCCTGGCTCCATCCTGCTGGCGGTCGTGCTGGCGGGTCTGGCCCTGGCGTCTGCGTGCGGGGACGACAGCACGACCGCACCGCCGCCGAAGCCCGAACCGCCCCGCGCAACGGTGGTCACCGTGATGCCGGAGGCCGCGTCGCTGTCGGCGCTGGATGACACCGTGCGGCTGTCGGCTCAGGTGCTGGACCAGAACGGACAGGTGATGGCCGGTGCCGCAGTGACCTGGGCGACCAGCGAGCCGTCAGTCGTAACAGTGGACGGGTCGGGGCTGGTCACCGCGGCGGGCAACGGCTCGGCGATTGTTACGGCGACATCCGGTGCCGTGTCCGGGAGCGCGACGGTGACAGTGACCCAGGTGGTGACGGAGGTCGCCGTCAAACCCGCCGCCGACTCCCTGTTCGTCGGCGACACTCTGCGGTTGACGGGCAGGGCCGCGGATGCGAACGGCCATGCGGTGGAAGGGGCGTCGTTCACGTGGGCGTCGGGGGACACCGCCGTGGCACGCGTCGACGACACGGGTCTCGTAACAGGGATCGCCCCCGGCAGGACGACGGTGACGGTCACGTCGGGCGGCGTGACGGGCGAGGCGCAGTTGATGGTGTGGGCGCGCCCGGCGGCGGTCGCCGTGACGCCGGAAGCAGCGTCGCTAACGGCGTTGGGCGATACGGTTCGGCTGTCGGCCAGGGTGTTGGACGAGATCGGCACGTTGCTTACCGGCGTGGAGGTCGCATGGTCGAGCGCGGACACCATGGTGGCAACGGTCGATCCGGCGGGGCTGGTCACGGCGGCAGGGGTGGGAGAGACCAGGGTTGCGGCTGTCGCCGGCGAGGTCTCAGGCGAGGCCCGAGTCTCGGTAACGCAGTCGACGCATTCGGTGGCAGTGTCGCCAGCGGCCGACACTATCGTCAACGGGGACACGCTTCGGTTGTCGGCAGAGGCGTTCGACGCCAACGGGTATCCGGTGGCGGGGTCGGAGTTCACCTGGTCGTCGAGCGACGTCTCGGTGGCGACGGTGGACGCGTCGGGACTTGTCCGGGGCGTCTCCGAGGGGCAGACGACAATCACCGCCATGGCGGAAGATGCCCTGGGAACCTCGGAAATCCTGGTGGCGAGCCCGGACTGGGCTGCGCTTGCGGCGCTCTACCATTCGGCGAACGGCCCGAACTGGGCCAACGACGAGCACTGGCTGACCGACACGCCTGTGGGACGTTGGCATGGAGTGGAAACAAACGACGACGGACGTGTGATCCGTGTGATCCTTCCCGGGAATCTTCTGGTGGGCACTCTCCCAGCAGAGCTGGGACACCTGTCCCAACTCGAGATGTTGCACCTCCAGGAGAACCAGCTTACCGGTGCTCTGCCTCCAGAGATCGGCAACGCGACCCGTCTGCGTGAGATCGATCTCAGCCACACCGACCTGGATGGTCCGATCCCGGCCACACTGGGACGGCTGGTCAATTTAGGCCGTTTGAACTTCGAGGACGCGGAGTTCAACGGACCGATTCCCCCCGAACTGGGTGCACTCAGCGACCTTGGCTTCCTGAACCTCTACCAGAACCGGCTGAGCGGCCAACTGCCCGCGGAACTCGTCGGTCTTCGCAGTCTTCGAACGGTTTACGTCGACGGGAATCGACTCACCGGGTCCATTCCCCCGATGTTCACGCAACTGGAAAACGTTGAGACCTTCCACTGGGGCCGTAACGAGGGGCTCTGCGCTCCGGGAACGACGGACTTCGAGACATGGCGCGGCGTGAGAGACATGCAGGGACCGCGCTGCAACGAAGGAGACACGCACGCCCTCCAGCGCTTCTACCGCGACACGGACGGAGCGAACTGGACCCGCTCCACCGGTTGGCTGGAGGGTGCGGCGCTGGAGGAGTGGCACGGCATCGACACGGACTCGCTCGGGTATGTCACGTTGCTCGACCTGTCGAACAATGGGTTGCGGGGGCGCCTGCCGCCATCGGTCGCGGAACTGGATCGACTCTCTGTCCTTCGGGTCGCCAACAACGCCCTCGCGGGCCGGATCCCGCAAGCCCTCGCTGACCTCTCCTTGCAAGAGTTCCGCTACGGCGACACGGAGTTGTGCGTTCCCCGGTCCGTGACCTTCCAGGCATGGCTGGCCGGGATTGCCGTACACGCGGGGACGGATGAGCAATGTGCCCCACTTTCCGCCCGTGAGACTCTGGAGATCCTTTACGCCGCGACGGGTGGAGAGGAATGGTGGCGACGGGACAATTGGCTGACCAACGCTCCGCTCGGGGACTGGTACGGCGTAACGACGGACGGCGGCGGAACTGTCGTCGAACTGTCGCTTTACGGGAACAACCTGCGGGGCCGGATGCCGCTCGAGCTTGGCGGCCTCACCACTCTTCGTCTGCTGGATCTCGCCGGCAACTGGCTCAGCGGGCGGATTCCACCCGACCTGGGATACGTCGACACCCTTGAGGAGATCTATCTGGGGAGCAATCTGCTCACCGGGCCAATTCCCGCCGAATTGGGTGCCCTTCCGGTTCTGACGAGCCTGTATCTGCATGAAAACATGCTGGAGGGAGCCATACCTCCGGAACTGGGCAGCCTGTCGACTCTCCAGGACCTGCGCATCAGCCATAACAGGCTGACGGGTCGGATTCCTCCGGAACTGGGCGATCTGTCCGCCGTGCAAATCATTTGGATGGATGAGAACCAGTTCGAGGGCGAGATACCGCCGGAACTGGCGAACCTGTCCTCGGTACGCTTCCTTTACGCGGGCTTCAACAAGCTGTCCGGAGAGATCCCACCGGAACTGGGCGACCTGAGATCCATTATCGACCTCGCCTTTGACGGCAACAACCTGAGCGGGCCGATTCCCGCCGAACTGGGCGACATCGCGAGCTTGACCGGTGAACTCAATCTGAGGGAAAACAACCTGTCCGGAGAGATCCCGGCCGAGTTGGGCAACCTTGTGGGGCTGGAGACGTTGAGGCTCGGTTCCAACAGCTTGTCGGGGCCGGTCCCCCCCGAACTCGGGCGCATGCGCCGCCTCGAGTGGCTGGACCTGTCTGAAAATCCCGAACTGGCCGGCCCGTTGCCTTCGACCTTCGTGAACCTGGGCGAACTCACACGGTTCGAGTCCGCTGGCACCAAACTCTGCCTGGCGAGGGATTCTCCCCTGGCCGACCCGTCTGTGGCGCGGCGTTTCCGCGTGCCTCCCTGCGATCCGCCTGCGGCACGTTCGAGTGCGTACCTCTTGCAGAGCATTCAATCGGCGTCGTATCCGGTGCCGCTCGTGGCCGGCGAGGGCGCGCTGCTGCGGGTGTTCGCAATCTCGCCGCACAGTACGGAAGCTCACATCCCGCCGGCGCGGGCGACATTCTTCGTCGGCGGAGCGGAGGTGCACACGGTCGACGTTCCCGGTCGGCCCACGCCCATTCCGACCGAACTCGCCGAGGCGGAGGCGTCTCTTGATCGTTCCGCCAACATCCGCATCCCAGCCTCTGTGGTGCGTCCGGGTCTCGAGATGGTGGTCGACATCGACCCGGCCGGGGTGCTTGATCCGGGTCTGGGGGTGGCACGCCGCATTCCCGAGTCGGGTCGTGTACCGGTGCTGGTCGAGGCGATGCCGACATTCGATCTGACCCTGGTTCCCTTCATCTGGCAGAGCCGGCCCGACTCCACAGCCGTGCACCTGGCGACCGAAATGGCGCAGGACCCCGAAGGGCACAGGCTGCTGTCCGAAACCCGCACCATGCTGCCGGTCGGCGACATCGCCGTTACGGCACACCCACCCGTTCGCACGTCAGCCAACGACTCGGACGCTCTCCTCGACGAGGTCACTGCGATCCGCGCACTCGAAGGCGGAACGGGCTATTTCATGGCTGCTCTCTCCGGCGAGGCAACCGGCGCGTGGGGCGTAGCCTGGATCGACGGATGGACCAGCTACGTGCGCCTTGGCAACGTGAGCCAGCCTGAAGAGGCGCTCACTATCGCGCACGAACTCGGCCACAGCATGAGCCTCTACCACGCCCCGTGCGGAGTCAGTTCGGTGGTGGACAGAGGGTACCCCTATCCAGACGGGCAGACGGGGAGCTGGGGTCTCGATACTCGTTCCGGGAGCGATGTCCTCGTGCCCCCGACATGGACGGACCTGATGTCCTACTGTACGCCCGCGTGGGTGAGCGAATACAATTTCTACCTCGCGATGAGCCATCGAATGAAGCGGGAGCCTTCGGTGGATCGCTCCGCGGCGTCCGGTCCCGCCCTCCTGGTATGGGGCGGCACGGATGGCGCAGGTTTGCCCTATCTGAATCCCGTGTTCGCTGTTGATGCGCCGCCCTCGCTGCCCACGCGGGGCGGCGAACATCAAGTGCTGGGCCGCGCGGCCGACGGGTCGGTGCTGTTTTCCTATCGCTTCGACATGCGGCCGGTGGCTGACAGGGAGGGGCGGGCCGGGTTCGCATACACGATACCCTCGAGCCCGGAATGGGTCGGCGCCCTGGCCAAAATCGAGCTGACCGGCCCTGCGGGGTCGGCCACCATCGACGAAGCGACGAACAGCCCAGCGGTGATTCTGCGGGATCGATCAACCGGCCGCGTGCGGGCGATTCTCCGGGGCGCAACAGCTGCCGAGACCGCCGCGGAAGCCGCCGGCAGCGCGCTCCGATTGCAGATGCCGGAGCCGGATCTGGAGGTCCTCTTCAGCCGCGGTCTCCCACAAGCCGAGACGCGGTCATCGCGGAGGTAACCCCGGGAGCAGCGGACTAATCCGCCGCCACCCTCCCCATGAACGCCCTCACCCGCTCGTGGCTCTTCAGCACCACCACGGTGCCTGGCGCCTCGCGCGCGACACGCTCCGGGATCGTCCCGAAGACGATGCGGCTCGAGAAGCTGTCGCCAGAGGCTCCCACCATCACCGCGTCGAAGTCGTCGGCCGCGGCCACGATCGACTCGACCACGCCGGTCCCCGTCAGGATGCGCGTCTCCACCGCCGCGTCTTCCGGCATCTCCGCCCGCTCCTCGGCCAGCCACTGCGCCTTGTCCGCGCGCTTCCGCTCCGGCGCGTCCGCGGGCACGACCCCCGCCAGCGTCAGCGAGCCCCCGCCGCCCTCGGTCAGGCCGACGGCGTAGCTCCCCGCCTTGCGCGCATGCACGCTTCCCGCCGTGGGGACCAGGATGCGCCGCGGCACCACTCGCTCGGGCCCGAACCGGACGAGCATGATGTCGGCGCGCGCGAGCCGCACCACGTCATCGGTGACCTCGCCGAGGATCTGCCGTGCCTGGGTGGTGAAGCCCTTCCACCCGAGGACGATCAGGTGGGAGCGGTCGTCGCGCTGCGCCTCCAGGATCGCGCGGGCCACGTTGCGCCCCACCCGCACCTCGGTCGTGATGGGGACGCCCAGCTCGCCTTCCAGCTTCTGCAGGCGTTCCAGCATGTCGTCTTCGGCCTCGATCGCCTTGCGCGCGAGTTCGGGCGGTAGCTGATCGGGGACCTGGACCACGCGCAGCAGGGTGATCTCGCCGTCGCGGTGCCGGGCCAGGGTGGCGGCGATCCGCATCAGGGGCTCGGCCGTGTGGGGATTGTAGACCGGCAGCAGGATGCGGAAGGGCGCGGCGCGCGGGGAAGCGCGCAGCGCGACGATGCGCGATTCCGGACCGGCGGCATCGGGCACCTCGAAGCGGGTGCCGCGCCAGGCGGCGTACCAGAACAGCCCCACCAGCAGCGCCAGGATGGCGAGCAATACCGGCTGAAGGTGCCCCTGAATCGGGATCTGGAGGATCAGGTAGATGTTGGCCGCGATCCCCAGCGCGGGCAGGAGCGGCACCAGCGGCACCCGGAAGGGGCGCTCGATGTCGGGGAAGCGGCGGCGGTGGACGATCAGCGCCGCGTTCACGAAGCAGAGCGCCGACAGAAGGACCAGGTTGGCGAAGTGGGCCAGGTCCTCGAGCGGCAGCAGGATGGCGAAGAGGCCGATCGCGCCGCCCGCCGCCAGCACCGCCACAAAGGGCGTATGCGAGCGGGCGCCGATGCGGCCGAAGAAGCGCGGCAGGTGTCGCCGGTGGCTCATCGACAGCGCGACGCGCGACCCCGCCAGGATCGAGGCGTTGGAGGCGGAGATCATCGAGAAGATCGCGCCGCCCACGATCACCGCGCCCCCGATCGGCCCCAGGAAGGCGCGCGCGGCCACGCCCATCGCGGCCTCGGTGTACTCGTTCAGGTCGGCCACCACCACGACCACCACCACCAGCGCGTACAGCACCGTCACCACGAGCATCGAGATGAAGATGGCGCGCGGGATCGTCTTCGTAGGGTTGATGACCTCGCCCGCCGAGGCCGCGATTGCCGAGAACCCGAAGAAGGTGATGAAGACCAGCGCCGCGGTGGACGCGATCATCGGGATGTCGGTGCTGAGGCGCGCGGTGATGGCGGCCGTGTCGAAGCCGCCGAGCCCACCCGCGATGAACCACACCAGCAGCGCGATCTTGGCCACCGTGACGACGACCTGGAAGGTGCCGCTCTCCTTGGTGCCCTTGATGTTCAGCAGGGTGAGGGCACCCAGGAAGACCAGTCCCGGCAGCGCGGCCAGCGGCACGTGCCAGATGAATTCGTTGAAGTAGCTGGACAGGCTCGCGATGTAGAAGGCGCACGACGACGCGTAGCCCAGCAGGATGCACCAGCCCACCAGGTACGCCAGCAGCGGCGGGAAGGTCTTGCGCGCGTAGAGGTAGCCCTCGCCCGAAAAGGGGTAGATCGAGGTGAACTCGCAGTAGGTGAGCGCGGTGAAGGCCGCCACAAGCGCGGCGAGCAGAAAGGAGACGATCGCCGCGCTGCCCACGTAGCCGACCGCCAGCCCCGACAGGGTGAAGATCCCGGCGGCGATCATGGTGCCGGTCCCGATCGCCAGCGCCGAGACCAGTCCGAGATCGCGGCTCAGGCCCGCGACTACAACGTGCGATCCATCCTCACTGCCGGATGGATTCGAGCCGGATCGTTCAGGCTTCAAGAGCCGGAGTGATCGGAATGGGTGTCAGCATTCGGGAGGGCAGCCAGCGGTCGGCCGTCAGGGCTGGGCCGCAGGCTCGGCGGGCAGCAGCGCCCGCACATCGCGCTGCACATCCTCTTCCATCGGACGGAAGGGCCCCATCCACTTGCGCGCGATCAGCCCCTCGGAGTCGATGAGGAAGCTCCCCGGCAGACCGAGGAGCAGGTACGAGTCCATGATCTCCCACGTGGGATCGTGGTAGATGGGAAAGGTGAGGCCGAGTTCGCCGGTGAACGCCACGATCTGCTCCTTCGCCCCCCGGTCGTCGACGCTGACGCCCACTACCTGGAAGCCCTGGTCCGCGTACGCGTCGTGAAGCTCCTGAAGTTCGGGCATCTCCTCCCGGCAGGGAGCGCACCACGTCGCCCAGATGTTGAGCATGTACGGCGCGCCCCGCAGATCCGCGCTCACCACCTCGGCCCCGTCCATGGTCACCGCCGCAAACGGTGGCGCGGCGCCGCCCACCTCCGGGACCCGAACCTCCGGCACTTCACACGCCGGCAGGGCGAACACCAGAGCCGAAAGTGCGATGCATTTCTTCACAAACAATCCTCCACGATGACGCCGGGACACGGCGTTGAAGCTACCCAACCACGACGTGTGCGCCAATAATTGAGTGTCGGCGATTCGGCCGGAGGACGTGGCTCGACCCCGTGCGGGCGCATTGTGGGCGCGGTTCGGAAGGACCGGTGCCGCAACCCCGGGCCCGCCGCGCGCGTACTCTTACCAGTGACTCGATTCCTGGAACCGGAGCCAATCCAATGGCTGCAGACATGCAAGCATCCACCGCGAAGCGAAAGCTGATCTTCCTCGGGGGATTCTCTCTCTATTTCCTGGCGTTGTGGTTGCTCTGGGACACGCCCGCCATCTATCCCGTGAAGATCTTCGTGGTAATGCTCCACGAGATCAGCCACGGGATGGCTTCGCTCGCTACGGGAGGCACGATCGAAAAGATCGTCCTGGATCCGTATCAGGGCGGGGCCTGCCATTGCGGCGGTGGCAACGCGTTCATCACGCTGTCCGCCGGCTATCTCGGCAGCCTGCTCTGGGGGGTTGTCCTGCTGGCCGCCACCGGCGTGCGCCGCGTCCCCAATCAGACCCTGGTCTTTCTCGTGGGCGCGCTGGTCTTCATCCTTACGGCCCTCTACGTCAGGAACGGCTTCGGTCTCGCGTTCGGCCTCGCGTTCGGCGGCGTCCTGATGATCGCGGGCCGGAAGCTCGGGGCGGGAATCAGCCGGGTCCTGCTGACGACGCTGGGGCTGACCAGCTGCCTGTATGCGATCCTCGACATCAAGAGCGATGTGCTCGACCGGCCCGAACTCGAGTCGGATGCTGCCATGCTGGCGGATCTCACGGGCGTGCCGACGATGACCTGGGGCGTGATCTGGATCGTGGTCGCGGTGATCGTGAGTGCGCTGGCCTTCCGAAAGGCGTACAAGGCGGCCTGAAAATACTGTACGCAGCCCGGCCGGCATCGGGCCCGGCCCGATAAACAAACGTCTTGCAACGCCCCGCGGATTATGTATACTTTGGTGTCGACCCTGAACGGGTCCACTCCCGGACGCCACATGGTGGCGGTCGGTTTCGAGCAGGACGTGGTGTCCCGCCCGATGTCGAACCCAAAAAAAGGAGGTGATCTCTTGTCTAGTCCCAGTACCCAGCCCAACCCGGCAAGGGCAAGCGGTCGCCGCTTCGGCCACTAAGCCGAAACACGATCCAACTGTTCGCGCCGTAAGCGGCCTTCGCGCCGGGTTGCGGCAGGTTCAAGCCCCCGCAGGCTCAGGGTCCAATCCCTTGGCCTGCGGGGGTTTCGCCTTTAATGGCGGGCCCGGCGGCGGGCGCAGCAGGCTTGGCCGGGCCCGGAGCGATCCGCCCGGGGTCAGCTCGCCGGACGCTCGTACACGACCTCGCCGTTGAAGACCGTCATTTCGCAGGCCATGTCGCGCAGTTCGGGGGTGGCGACGGTTAGCGGATCCCGGTCCCAGACCGCCAGGTCCGCATACTTGCCGGGCTCGATCGTGCCCACCTTGTCCTCGAGGAACATCTGATGGGCTACCCAGGTGGTGAATGACCGCAGCGCGGTCTCCACGTCGACCGACTCGGCCGTGCCGTACGGCTGCTCGCCGTAGACGCCCAGCAACGGCCGGCGGGCCACCGATGCCCACACGCCGTAGCGCGCCGGGTAGGGCGTGACGGAGAAGTCGGAGCCGCTCGCCCAGATCATGCCGCGTTCCTGGTAGGACCGGAAAGGATTGAGGCGCAGGGCGCGGTCCGGGCCGAAGTTGCCGGCGTAGGTGTCGCCGATCCACCAGGTGAAGCTCGGCGACGGCTCCGGGTAGCCCGCCTCCCAGTCGCGCTGCAGTTCGGCCATCAGGTCCAGGGCGCGGTCGGTGGGGATGTTGGAGTGGATGATGCCGTGCCGGAGACCGCGGGTCGGGGTCGCATCGAGCGCCTCTCGGAAGCTGTCCATGGTCCAGTCGATGCCGCGGTCGCCGATGGAGTGGATGCTGACATGGAGACCCGCGTCGTGATAGGCGCGGAAGCGGAGGCGCAGTTCGTCGGGATCCATGGTGGGGTAGCCGCGGTTGCCGGTGTCGGTCCCCGTGTGGTCGCGGTTCCAGTCGTCGTACATCCAGGCGGTGCGCGCGCCACCGCTGCCGTCGATGTAGAGCTTCACTCCGCCCGAGATGAGGTGGTCGTCACCGGTCGATTCGTAGGGCCGCGTGAAGGCGGCGAGCTCTTCCGCCCAGGCCTGGACCTCTTCGAGGGTTCCGTTGCGGCCGCGCCACAGGGCGAAGATCCTCACGCTCAAATCCCCTTCCTCCAACACATCCCGGTAGGCCTCCCAGACGCCTTGCCCGATGCCGGGGTCCTTGCCGCCGGTCATGCATTCCGCGTTGAACGCGTCGGCGAGGGCGTGGATGCCGGCCCGCTGCTCCTCGGGCCCGAGACCCGGGATGAGGCGGGACACCAGCCCCTGGGCCGACTCCTTGAGGACGCCGGTGGGCTGCCCGTCGGCGTCGCGGTCGATGGTGCCGCCGGGCGGGTCCGGGGTGTCGGCGGTGATTTCCGCCATTTCGAGCGCGAGCGAGTTGGCCACGCCGTAGTGGCCCATCGTGTGGGAGAGCCAGACGGGCCTGTCGGGCACGACCGCGTCGAGGTCGGTGGCCAGGATGTAGCGGAGTTCCTCGAGCTTGCCCTCGTCCCAGCCCCTGCCCCGCACCCACTCGCCCTCGCCCAGGCGGCCGGCCTGATCCGCGACCGCGCCCTGGACGTCGGCGATGTTCTCGACGTTGGGGTAGCTGAGGTCGAGGGTGTAGAGCATGCTCTGGCCGCCGCTCGCGAAGTGGACGTGCGCGTCCATCAGGCCGGGAGTGACGGCGCGGCCGGCGAGGTCGATGCGGCGGGTTTCGGGGCCGGCGAGGGCGTCGATTTCGGCGGTGGTGCCGACGGCGAGGATGCGGCGGTCGCGGACGGCCACCGCTTCGGCCACCCGGCTGTCCGCGTCGAGGGTGATGACGGGGCCGCCGGTCAGGATCAGGTCGGCGGGGGCGTCCGGGCCTGCATCGCCGCATGCGAGGGCGGCGGCGCTGGCGAGGATGGTCGCGAGGGTGCGGGCGGCCGGGGTGGATGGGTGCGTCATGGGGTGTGGCCCGGTTGGAGAGGGTTGCGGGGCGCTGCGGGCGGATGTCGTCGCCAAGGTTGGGGCGCGGGCGGGGTGGTGGGCAAGCCGGGGGCTTTTCCCGGTCCCGGCGCGGGCGCAGCTTTACGTGCTCTTACTTGCAGGGGGTGCAATGAATGGTTCCAGGGTAGGTCAGGCCGTGGTGATCGGCCTCGCGGCCGCGGGGTTGATGCCCCTGAGCGCGCAGGACCGCGGGCGGGCGGGCAACGAAGCCGAAGCGGCGCTGTTCGCCGACGCGTGCGCGGAGTGTCACACCGCGGCGGGTGCGGATCGCACACCGGGGGTCATGATGCTCAGGGCGCTGTCGCCGCGTGCGATCGTGGCCTCGCTGGAGGACGGGGTGATGCAGGCGGAGGGGGCCGATCTGACGCCGGAGCAGCGGATCCGGCTCGCCGAGTACCTGACCGGGCGCGCCTACACGAGGGAGATTCTGCCCGAGTCGGCCTTCTGCGCGGATCGAGGGTGGGGGCAGCTGGATCTGGGGGCGATATCGTCGATGGGATGGGGCGGCAACCTCGCGGCCACCGGGTTCCAGACGGCGGAGATGGCGGGGATGAGCGCCGGCGACGTGCCGAACCTGGCGCTGCGCTGGGCCTTCGCCTTCCCGGACGCGGGGGAGGTGCGCACCAAGCCCACCGTGGTCGGCGACGCCGTGCTTGTGGGCGGGCCATTCGGCGAGGTGCTGGCCCTCGACGCCGCCACCGGGTGCGTGCGCTGGAGCTTCGAGGCGGACGCCGCCGTGCGGGGGGCGGTGGTGGCGGGTGAAGGGCCGGAGGGTCGGCCAACAGCGTTCTTCGTCGACTTTCGCACCAACGCCTACGCGCTCGACGTAACCACCGGCGAGCTGGCCTGGAAGTATCACGTCGGCTGGCATTCCACCTCGAACACGACGGGGAGCCCGGCGCTGCACGACGGTCGCCTGTTCGTTCCCATCTCTTCGTGGGAAGTCGTCGTGTCCGGCGATCCGCGCTACGAATGCTGCACCGCCTCGGGAGCCGTCGCCGCCCTCGACGCAAAGACCGGCGACGTGCTCTGGTACCACCGCGTCATCCCCGGATACCCGGAGGAAGCGGGCACAAACGATGCCGGCACCCAGCTCTGGGCCCCCTCGGGCGCCCCGGTCTGGTCCAGCCCCACCGTCGACGCGGCCCGCGGCCTGGTCTACGCCGGCACGGGCGAGAACTACACCCGCCCCACCACCGACAACAGCGACGCGATCATCGCCATCGACATCGAGACCGGAGAGCTGGCGTGGTCCTTCCAGGCGACCCCGGAGGACGCCTTCACGATGGCCTGCACGTCCTTCACGGCGCGCGAGAACTGCCCCGACCCGCCAGGCCCCGACTTCGATTTCGGGATGGCGCCGATGCTCGTCGCGCGGCCCGATGGCAAGGAGATCCTGGTAGCCGGCCAGAAGTCCGGGGTGGTCTGGGCGCTCGACCCGGACGACGGCGGCGCCCTGCTGTGGTCGACCCGCGTGGGCAAGGGCAGCGCGCTCGGCGGCATCCATTGGGGCATGGCGGCTGATGGGCGGTATGCGTACGCGCCCGTGGCGGACCGGACAGCGGTGATCGTCGACGTGAACCCCGAACGCGAGCCGTCGCCCGGGATGTACGCGCTCGACCTGACGACCGGCGACATCATCTGGAGCGTTCCCGCGGCGACGGACACCTGCGAGGGCAAGCAGGGCTGCCACGCCTCGCTCTCGGCCGCGCCGACGGCGATTCCGGGGGTGGTATTCTCCGGCGGCCTCGACGGGCACATCCGGGCCTACGCGGCGGACGACGGGCGGATCCTGTGGGAATTCGACACGACAGAGGTGACCGAGACCTCCAACGGGGTACCCGGCAGAGGGGGCGCGATCGACGGCCCGGGCCCGGTCGTCGCCGGCGGCATGCTCTTCACCAACAGCGGCTACTCGACCTTCGGCCAGATGCCCGGCAATCTGCTGCTGGCCTTCGGGGTCAGGTGACTGGCCGTGCCCCGGTGGAGTTGGCACATTGAAGCCGTGACGGACACATCCATGACCGGAAGGCGGGAATGACGCGAACCACGACCTTGATCCTGCCGCTGCTCGCGGCGATCACCGTGCCGGTGGCGGCCTGCGCCCAGGGCGACGGCATCCCCCGCACCGCGTCCGGCAGGCCCGACATGAACGGGCTGTGGCAGGCACTCGGCAACGCGCACTGGGACATCGAGCCGCACTCGGCGCGCCCCGCCCTGGCCATGCAGCCCGGGCCGGTGGTCCCCGTGCCGGCCAACGAGGTCCTCGCGCTGGGGGCGGTGGGCTCGGTCCCGCCCGGCTACGGAGTGGTCGACGGCGGCGAGATCCCCTACCTACCGGACGCCCTCGCCGTGCGCGACGAGAACCGCGAGATGTGGCTCGAGCGCGACCCCGAAATCAAGTGTTACCTCCCGGGCGTGCCGCGTGCCACCTACATGCCCTTCCCCTTCCAGATCTTCCAGAGCGAGACCAAGGTCTTCATGGCCTACGAGTACGCGAGCGCCATGCGCGAGGTCTACCTCGAAGACCCCGGCCCGCCCCAGGTCGATTCCTGGATGGGCCAGTCGGTCGGCCGCTGGGAGAACGACACCTTCGTCGTCGAAGTCACCGGCTTCCACGGCCAGGCCTGGCTGGACCGCGCGGGAAACCATCACGGGCCCGCGCTCAGGGTCACCGAACGATACACGATGATCGGGCCCGACCATATCATGTACGAGGCCGAACTCGAGGACCCGGACACGTATGCGCGCCCCTGGACCATCCGCATGCCGCTTTACCGCAACATCGATCCGAACGCACGCCTGGGGCAGTTCAAGTGCGTCGAATTCGTGGAGGAGTTGATGTATGGACATCTGCGCAAGAACCCGATCCGTAGGTAGGAGTCGGTGGATGAGTGACCACCGGGACCGGCGAGGCGCCGCGTTGGCCACCGGACCGGCAGGACCCCTCACGGCTGCGCCTGCGGGACGCCCGGCGTTCGGCGCGGCCCTGCCGTCGCGCATGGCCGCCGCGTTCGCGCTGGCAGCCGTCACGGCCCCGCTCCTCGCCCAGCCCGCCGCCGCCCAGGAGCAGGAGCGCGAGGAGCGCGAATGGGTCCTCCCGCGCACGCCCGCCGGACACCCAGACCTGCAGGGCAACTGGACCAACGCCACGGTCACGCCGATCCAGCGCCGGGAGGAACAGGGCCCGGTCTACACCTGGGAGGAAGTGGCGCGGATCGAGGGCCGCCTCGAGGAAGCCAAGGTTGACGATTACGCCGACAGCGACCCCGACCGCGAAGCTCCGCCCGTTGGCGGCATCTTCACGGGGAACCCCGTGTTCGACGCCGCGTCGGGGGGCACCGGGGGCTACAACGCCTTCTTCATCGACGCCGGCGAGCGCGTGGCGATCTTCAACGGCGAGCCCAGGACGTCGCTGGTGGTGGATCCGCCCAACGGACGGGTGCCGGAGTTGAGTGAGGAGGGCCGGGAGCGCTTTGCGGAGCGGCGAGCCTTCGCCCGTCAGTTCGGCTCCTACGACAATCCCGAAAACCGGCCGCTCGCCGAACGCTGCATCATGTCGTTCGGGTCGAACGGCGGCCCGCCGATGCTGCCCAACTACTTCTACAACAACAACTACACGATCGTGCAGACACCGGACCACGTGATGATCATGACCGAGATGGTCCACGATGTCCGCATCATACGGCTGGGGGAGCCGCAACGGCTGCCCTCCCACATCCGCCCGTGGATGGGCGACTCCTGGGGCCGTTGGGAAGGGGACACCCTTGTCGTGGAGACCACCAACCTTCATCCCAACCAGACGCTGCAGGGCATACCGCCATCCGAGGATATGAAGGTCGTCGAGCGCTTCACGCGGGCCGGCGAGCACACGATCAACTACGAGTTCACCGTCGAGGATCCGCGCATGTGGTCTCGGGCCTGGAGCGGCGAGGTGCCGTTCACGCGGCTCGACGGGCTGGTCTACGAATACGCGTGCCACGAGGGCAACTACGCGCTGGAGAACGTGTTGCGTGGCGCGCGTGCACAGGAACGACAGGAGCGGAGGTAGGATATGCGCGAGAGAGTCGCACGATTTGCCGGAGCAAGACTGCAGTCACCCGGGGCGCGGACGCTGGCGGCGGTCGTCGTCCTTGGCGTTGCCGTTGCCGCCCTCGTCATCGCCGCGCCGCTGGTTGCGCACCACGCCTTCGGTGCGGAGTTCGATCGCAACGCCCCGATCAAGCTGCAGGGCAAGATCGTCAGGCTGGAGTGGGTGAACCCGCACACCTGGATTCACCTGGAGATCGAGAACGAGGACGGGACCACCGAGGTGTGGGCCGTCGAGGGCGGGACCCCCAACGTGCTGCTGCGTCGCGGACTGCGCAGGGACTGCCTGACGCCCGGCACGGAGATCATTGTGGACGGGTATCAGACGAAGGACCACTCGCTCAAGCGCGCCAACGGCCGCGACGTGACGTTTACCGACGGCAGCAAGATCTTCCTGGGCTCGTCGGGGACCGGGGCGCCGTATGAGGAGGACCTGCTGAAGGCACGGCGGGAGCGGGGGCGGTGTTAGTGTAAAGACGACATTACATTATGTCGTGTTTACTTTACATCTAGCGCATCTGGCTCACGAAAACCCGATCCAGCGCCCCGCGGCAGCCACGGTAAACCACAGGGCCAGTGACACGGCCCCGGTCACGCGGTGGGTGGCGTTTCCGGGGTCGTTGGCGTCGGCGGGCACCCGCCGCGCGACGCGTTCCCGCACCAGGAAGGTGAAGGCGAGCGCTACCGGAAGGGTGCACATCTTTACCCAGAACGAGGTGTTGTAGTAGGCCTTGATCGCCTCGGAAAGGAAGAGCGGCACGCCGGTCGCGACCATAAGCACCAGGCTGCCGATCAGCCACGGGCGCGCGTAGCGGGCAAGACGAGCGATGGGCTGGGCGGTGAGGCCCACGCCGAGCAGCCGGAGGTCGACGACGAGGAGCGCGCCGCCCAGGGCGCAGAGGCCGATGAGGTGCACCGCCTCGAGGATCGGGAAGGCCCACACGGACTCGGCGACGGCCTTGCCGATCAGCGACGATTCGCACCAGCGGAAGAACGGTTCGAGCACGGTCGTCTACTCCGCCCCTTCCAGCACCGCGGCACACCCCGCCAGCCAGTTTACCCAGCCCGGCTGCGGCTGGAGGTCGCAGTCGAACCAGTTGTAGGCGATGAGGCGGCCGGTGACCACGACCACGGCCCAGGCGGTGAGCGACACCGCGCCGGCGACGCGCGCGGCCCGCGGGGGCCTCGTGTCGTGGTCCCACTCGTAGGCGCTGCGGTGAACGCCCCTGTGGAAGACCGCCACGTTGATTGCGGCCAGGATCAGCACGACGACTTTCACGCGAAAAAAGACGTTGTGGTAGTAGCGGAGCGGTTGCGAGTAGAAGAGGAGGAGCCCCGTTATGGTCATGATCGTGAAGCCGATGCGTGTCCACGGGAGGAGGCGTCCGGTGAACGCCGTGATGGGCACCTTGCGGAAGGCGATGCCCAGGAGGCGCAGGTCCATCATCGCGGTGGTTCCGACGAAGAGGCCGAGGGTGAGGACGTGCGCGGACTCGACGAAGGGCCACATGTACAGCGATTCGAGGAACGCGACGCTCCAGGGAGTCTCGCCGAGCCAGCCCAGGAAGCGCTCGATCACGGGGTGCCGGAGTCCGGGACGTAGTTGGGACGCAGGGTCTCGGTTGCGTAGACCGCGTGGCATCCGGTACAGACGAGGTAGATGTCGCCGCCCACTTCGAAGACGGCCTCGGGATCGCGGGCCTGCGCGGCCTCGATCGCACGCTTGCCGATGTCGATCATCGCGCGGGAAATGGCCACCCAGTTGCCTCGGTCCTGGGCGCGTTCCTCGAGCAGCAGGAGGTTCCCCGACTCGGCGAGGACAAAAGCCGCGTTTTCGACGGCCTCCCACTCCTCGGAGGACCGGGGACTGATTTCGTAGGTGCCCTCCATGTCCATGATCACGCCCACGGCGTCCCAATAGACCTCGGCCGCGGGCTCGATGACCGACAGCATCAGCTGCTTCGAGTCGGCCACGACCGCAAAGGGAGGCGGCTCGGGGTCGGCGGTGCAGGCAGCCAGAGCGAGGACGAGTACGGAGAGGGTCGGGAACAGCCGGGGCGCTTTCATCGACCGCAAAGTTACCCGGACGGCACAGTCGCGAAAGGGGGCCTCCGGGACCATGTTATCCGAGGCCCCGCGCGGGGTCGCGATTTCAACACAAACCGGAAGATCCGAATGAAGCCGATGCCAAATGGCGGCCCGCGACCGTTCGCCGCGTCCTTGCCCTCGCGGCGGCCCGACCAATTCCCTGGCCGGACACCGCGTGCCGCCCTCGTCATCCTCGCGCTTGCCGCAAGCGCACTTGCCCTGCAGCACGCCGATTGGCTCCAGCACGGACGCGACGCAGCCGAGACGCGCTACAGCCCCCTCGACGACATCGACACGGAGAACGTGGACCGGCTCGGCCTGGCCTGGTCGTGGGAGATCCCCAAGACGGGCGCGCGCCTCGAGACGACGCCCATCGTCGTGGACGGCGTCCTCTACGGCACCGCCGCGTTCAGCTTCGTCTTCGCCCTCGACGCGGCCACCGGCGAAGAGATCTGGCTGTGGGACCCGGCGATACCGCATGAGGACGACGGCGGTCCGCCCAGCTGCTGCGGCGACGTCAACCGCGGCGTCGCGCTGGACGGCGACCGGATCTTCGTCGGCCTGCTGGACGGCCGCCTGGTGGCGCTCGACCGCGCGGACGGATCGGTGCTGTGGACCACCCAGACCACACCGCCGGGCTCCGACTACACCATCACCGGAGCGCCGCGCGTCGTCGGCAACGCGGTCATCATCGGCAACGGCGGCGCCGAGTACGGTGTGCGGGGCTATGTGACCGCCTACGACACCGAGACCGGCGAGCAGCTCTGGCGCACCCACACGGTTCCCGGCAACCCCGCGGACGGGTTCGAGAGCGAGGCCATGCGCGCCGCGGCCGAGACCTGGACCGGCGAGTGGTGGATCGCGGGCGGCGGCGGGACGGTATGGGACGGCATGGCGGTCGACCACGATGCGGGCCTGCTCTACATCGGCACCGGGAACGGATCGCCCTGGAACCGCGACAACCGCAGCCCCGGCGGCGGGGACAACCTGTACCTGTCGGCCATCCTGGCCCTGGACCCATCCGACGGGGCCATCGAGTGGCACTACCAGACCACCCCGGGCGACGACTGGGACTACACGGCGACGCAGCCCCTCATGCTGCTGGACCTCGAGATCGACGGCCGCGAGCGCGAAGTAATCGTCCAGGCGCCCAAGAACGGGTTCTTCTACGTGGTGGACCGGATCACGGGCGAGCTCATCTCCGCCGAGGCCTTCGCCGATGACCTGACGTGGGCCACGCATGTCGACCCCGAGTCCGGACGTCCCGTCGAGACCCCCGAGGCGCGCTACGGAATGACCGGGCAGCCGGTGTATCTCGCGCCGGGACCCCGCGGGGCGCACAACTGGCACACGATGTCGTGGAACGCGGGGACGGGCTTCGTCCATATCCCCGCGACCAACAACAACTACTACTACGCGAAGTCTCCCGAGTTCGACTACCAGGCGGGTGTATGGAACACGGGGACCGTGCGCGGGAACGACGGTCAGCGCCCCGCCCGGCCCGAGCTGACGGGCCCGGCCAATTTCCTCCTGGCCTGGGATCCGGCCGAGAACCGCGAGGTGTGGCGGGTGGAGGCCCAGGGCGGGCATGGCGGCACGGTGTCCACCGCGGGCAACCTCGTGTTCTGGGGAACGGGCACGCGCCTGGCCGCGCTCGATGCCCGGACCGGCGAGGAGGTCTGGTCTGCGGAGGTGGGACGGGGGGCCGGATCCCCGGTCACCTACGCGGTGGACGGCCGCCAGTACGTGTCGGTCGCGGCCGGGCTGACCATCGGTGGAGGCGCGCCCCGGGTCTGGACCTTCACGCTCGATGCGGCGGGTCCAGCGGGCCAGGAGCAGTGGACGACCGCCGCGCCCGGAGCGGTGGGCATGTCCGGCGAGGTCCTCGCCCGGATCTCGCCCACCATGCAGCAGTTGATCGACCGCGAAAGGACTGCGGGCATCATGACGATGGTGTCGCGTCGAGGAGAGATCGTGCACTGGGACGCACAGGGCTGGCGCACCCGCGACGAGGATCCCCTCGAACACGACGACATCTTCCGCATCTACTCCATGACCAAGCCCGTCACCAGCGTCGCGGTGATGATGCTCGTCGAGGACGGGCAGCTGTCGCTCGACGACGAACTGGGGAGCGTCATCCCGGACTTCGCCGATGTCGAGGTCTACCAGGATGCCGGCAACCGGGCTCCCAGCCGCCCCATACTGATCCGCGACCTGCTCTCGCACACGTCGGGGCTCACCTACGGGCTCTTCGGCAACAGCGCGGTCGACTCGATGTACAACGCGACGCTGATGTCGATGGATCCCGGCGCCGACCTGGAGCAGAGGGTCGCTGCCATCGCGTCGCTTCCGCTGATCGACGATCCGGGTGCGCGCTGGAACTACAGCTACTCCACCGATGTCCTGGGGCGCGTCGTGGAGGTCGCTTCGGGGCAATCGCTCGATGTCTTCTTCCGGGACCGCATCTTCGAGCCCCTGGGCATGGACGACACCGGCTTTCATGTCGCGGCCGACAACACGGACCGCTTCACGGCGATGTACCGGCGCACCCGCGACGGACTGACCGCGGCCAACTCGCCCGCCGGCGACCCCTACACCCGCCCGCCGGCCTGGTTCTCGGGCGGGGGCGGCCTGACCTCGACCGCCTCGGACTACCTGCGCTTTTGCGAGATGCTGCTCAACGAGGGCGAGCTCGACGGCGCGCGGTTGCTCGAGTCCGAAACTGTGGCCCTGATGACCCGCAACCACCTGCCCGACGAGATGATCCCCATCCTGGGACTCGCCGATCAGGGGTTCGGCCTGGGCTTCTCCGTCTCGGTCGGCGAGGACCCGGGCACATACGGGTGGTCCGGGATCGCCAATACCTACTTCTGGGTGGACCCCGGAGAAGATCTCATCGCCATGGCCTGGACCCAGCTCCAGCCCTTCGGCGCGGCGCCGCTCAGTAACATCCTGAGACCGATCGTGTACGAGGCGATTCTGGACGGCAACTAGAGGAGGCAGGACCATGGTGAAGCGAGCGACCGCGCAACAGAGAATCAACCACGCGCTACCCCACCTCGCACGATCACGGCCCGCGCGGCCCCGCCTCGCCCTGCTGGCCTGCGCCACCGGCACGTTGTTCGCATGCGGCGGCGATCCCACACCACCTCCCGCGCCCCCGGTCCCCACCACCCTCACGGTCTCTCCGGCATCCGTCACCTTCACCGCCGTGGGAGACACCGAGCAACTCAGCGCCCGGGTGGCCGACCAGTACGGCAACGTCATGACCGGCGTCAGCGTCAACTGGGCGAGCCTCCGCCCGACGGTGGCGCAGATCGACCTCACGACGGGGCTGTTGACCTCGGCGGGCGCCGGCACCGCGACGATCACGGCCCGCGCCGGGTCCGCCAGCGGCGAGGCCATGGTGACCGTGCAGCAGGAAGTGGAGGCACTCGAAAAGGCGGCCGGCGATGGCCAGGAGGGCTATTTCGGCGAGGCGCTGCCTGTCCTGCCGGCCGTTCGCGTACTCGACCGAAACGGGAACCCGGCTGCGGAGATCACCGTAAACTTCGAGGTCACGGCAGGCGGCGGTTCGGTCTCGCACGCGTCGGTCGTCACCCGCTCCGACGGGATCGCCGAGACGGTCTGGACCATGGGGACCGACTCGCTGCAGACGCTGTCCGCGACAGCCGCGGGGTTCAGCGCCGAGTTCCGGGCTACCGCGTCGCACCTCGCGCTCACCATCGCCACCGACTCGCTGCCGCAGGGACGGGCTACGCTGGCTTACGCCGCAACGCTGACGGCGCAGGGCGGCAGCGAGGGCGGGTACAGCTGGAGCCTAGCCGAAGGCGCGACAATGCCGCCCGGACTCGACCTCTCTGCAGACGGAGCTCTCCAGGGCACACCCGAGCAGGCTGGCGATTTCGAGTTCGGGGTACGGGTCGTCGACGCGGGGGGCGCGGAGGCCACCGCCACGCTGGCCATGGCGGTCTGCGATGGACCGCTCGGACTGGCGGTCGGCGATGTTCGCGTCGCCACCTCGAACCAGATGAGGGGCTGCGGCGTGTTCATCCGCGCGCCTCAGAGTTCTGCCTACTACCGGGTCACTTTGGCGGGCCTGGACGCTTCGAATCAGCGGATATTCCCCGTTGAACTTATGGCCGAAGCGATTGCGCCGAGCCAGGCCGTCGGGCTGCGGCCGGTGGTGGCCGCCGCCGAGCGCGCCGCCGATCCAACCGCATTGCAGGCCCTCGATGCGGACTGGGAGCGCGCCCTGGAGATGGAGGACGCCAACGCGGCCTTCCACCACGAGATACGCCGCCAGGAAGCCGAGATGTTCGCCCGCCTGGAAGCCGAAGGACGGCTCGCCGGCATGCTGGAACGCGGCATCGAAGCGCAGATTGCACGTCGGGAGGCACAGGCCGCGGACGGGCAGATCCAGGCGGACAGCCCCGCGCAGCGGGAGTTTCGGCTCTACGACCGCGGCGGCGGCGACCGGTGCTCGATCCACCGCACCGTGACGGCGCGCCTCATCGCGGAGAACGACCACCTCGTCGTCTACGAGGACACGGCCGCAACGTCTCCGGTGCCGGTTGCGAACGTCGAGCGGGTCATCGACTTCTACTCGCAGCACGGGGCCGAGGTCATCGAGCGCTACTTCGGCCCGCCGAGCGACGTAAACGGGGACGGCAAGGTCGTCGCGCTGGTGCACGCGGACATCGAAGGCGCAATCGCGTACGTCTGGTCGGGAGACATGGTCTTCGCGGCCGCCGACTGCCCCACCTCGAACGAGATGGAGCTGATGCACGTGGAGGCTAGCGCCTTCACCGACCTCGACAACGACCGCTACTGGGCCATGGGCGGAATCGCCCACGAAATGAAGCACGTGAGTTCGCTCTACAAGCGCCTGCGCAACTACGTGTCTCGCGGCCGCCCCGACGGCCGGCGCATCTATCATCCCTCCTGGATCGAGGAAGGCACGGCCGAGATCGCCAAGGAGATGACATCCCGCCTCGCGTGGGAACGCGCCGGCGGACCGGCGATGAGCACCCGCGTCAACCGCGAAATGATGCGGGACGGTCTCGCGAACATGCGGCCCGAGGTGTACGGCACCTTCCAGATCATGGGGAGGGTGGTGCGCGCGTTCTCCGTCGATCCCAACGCGGTCAGCTTCGAGCCAAGGGATGAGGGCCACATTTACGGGAGCGGCTGGCACTTTCACCGCCTGCTGCGTGACATCCTCGCGGGAGGAGGGGATGACCAGGCCACCGACGAGGCACTGGTCCTCGCACTCAACGACTCCTCGGCGATGCCGGGAATCCTGGGAATTGCCGAGGCGACCGGTCTGAGCCTGGAGGACCTGCTCACCCAACACGCCGTCGCGTTGACCGTCGCCGGTGCGGAACCGTGGCTCACCGATAACGACACCCCCCGATTCCTCGGCTACGATTTCCCTACCGCCACCGAGATCTTCTCCACCCCCGACCCGCCCGGCCGCTATCCCTGGCCGGTCACGCTCACCGGTGAAGACAACGACAGCTCCGAGCCCGCGGTTCCGTTGGCGCGTACCCTGCGCTTCAGCGGCGAGGTCGGTTCGAGCGGGGTTCGCGTGTTCGACTTCGAAGCCGTCGACGAGGGCGCGGGCGCCATCTTCCGCCTCACCACGCTGTCCCCGATCGCGGTCGTGGTAGCGCGAATTCCGAGGCCGGCGGGGTTCTAGCGGTCCGTCGATCGACCGGGGAGGCCGGGTCGAGAGACCGGGGCGGCCCCCGGTCACCCGTCGTCCGTCCCGTTGGCCCTGACCTACTCGCTCGCCTCCAACTGCTGCGGCAATGTGGTCAACTCGACTACTCGATACTGCCGCGGACCCACCGGAAGGGTGGCGGTCACCTCGTCCCCCTCGCGCGCGCCCAGCAACCCGCGGCCGATGGGAGAATCGAGGGAGATGTGCCCCTTCTCCAGATCGATGTAGTCACCCGCGACGATGGTGAAGGTCGTCTCGACGCCCCGTGCGTGATCCAGGACCCGGACCCTGGAGCCGAAGCCCACGCGGTCCGCCGGAACGTCGTCGACGTTGATCTTCGACAGCTCGCCCATGCGCCACGCCAGGTGGCCGATCCGCGCCTGCACGAACTGCTGGCGCTCCAGCGCCGACTTGTATTCGGAGTTTTCGCGCAGGTCGCCGAGCTCCACGGCCTTCTTGATCCGGTCGGGAAGCACGACGTTCAGCTCGTGGGTAAGGGTCTCAACCTCGTCGGAGATTCTGGTTTTGATTTCGTCCAGCATGAAGCCTCTCAGGATTGGACAGAACGGATAAACTAATCGCGCGCTGGCGTATGGGGGAGACGTGCCGCGCCGGCGCGGCACGCGCTGGGTCGGCTACCAGCCGGTTGCCCGGGGCAGTTCCCCCACCCCCGGCAACAACGCCCAGACCCGCTCCACGGTTTCCATGACCCCCGCCGCGTCCTGGCCCGTGACGTTGACGTGGCCAAGCTTCCGACCCGGGCGGGGCGCCTTGTCGTACAGGTGGAGATGGGCGCCGGGGATCGCCGCCACGGCAGCCGCATCGGGAAGCTCGCCGATCAGGTTGATCATGGCGGCCGGGCCGGGCGTGCGAGGCCGGGCGAGCGGCATCCCGGTCACCGCGCGGATGTGGTTCTCGAACTGGCTCGCGTTTGCGCCGTCGAGGGTCCAGTGTCCGGAATTGTGGACTCTGGGCGCGATCTCGTTGGCGAGAAGGCGGCCCTCCGCCTCGAAGAGCTCGATGGCGAGGACGCCCACGTACCGCAATCGGTCCAGCACGAGTCCGGCCAGCTTCTCGCCCTCCGCCTGGAGCGCGTCGGTGAGCCCGGGCGCGGGGGCGTAGCTGGTCCGCAGGATCCCGCCGCGGTGGTGGTTCTCGGTCAGCGGGTAAGAGGCGCGGCTCCCATCCCGCCCCGCGACGGCCAGCACGCTGAGTTCGCGTTCGAAGCGCACGAACCCCTCGGCGATGAGTCCGGTTCCAAGCCGCTCCACGACCTCGACGGCCCCGTCCATCGAATCGACCACCGCCTGACCCTTGCCGTCGTAGCCCAGCCTGCGGGTCTTGATCACGGCGGGGAGGCCGGTCGCGGCGAGCGCCGCCTCGATGTCGCCCGCGTGGTCGATCGGGTGGAACGGCGGCGTCGCGATCCCGAGCTGCCGGAACATCGTCTTCTCGGCCAAACGGTCCTGCGCCACCTCCAGGGCCTCCGGCGGGGGCAGCGCGGGCAGCCGCGCGGCCAAATACGCCGCGCTCCGCGCCGGGACGTTCTCGAACTCGTAGGTCACGACATCGGCGGCCGCGGCGATCCGCGCCAGTCCGTCGGGGTCGTCGTAAGCGGCGGCGACCACATCGGAGACGGCATCAGCAGGCGGGTCGCGCCCCGGTTCGAGCGCGGTAAAGCGGTGCCCCAGGGGGATCCCCTCGAGCGCCAGCATGCGGGCGAGCTGCCCGCCGCCGAGAACGCCGACCCTCACTGCGGGGGCGGGACGCTCGGGTCGGGGTCGGCGAGGACCGCGTCGGTGCGTGCCGCGGCCATCGCCCGCACGGCCTCGCGGATCGCCGGGTCGCTCTGGCCCAGGATCCTGCCGGCCAGCAGCGCCGCGTTCGTCGCGCCGGCCACCCCGATCGCGAGGGTCCCGACGGGTACGCCACCCGGCATCTGCACGATCGACAGCAGCGAATCCATCCCTTTCAGCGCGCGGGACTGCACGGGCACGCCCAGCACCGGCAGCACCGTCTTGGACGCCACCATCCCGGGCAGGTGCGCCGCGCCCCCCGCCCCGGCGATGATCACCTGAAGCCCGCGCTCCTCGGCGCCGGCCGCGTACTCGAAGAGCAGGTCCGGGGTGCGGTGGGCCGAGACGACCCGCACCTCGTGCGGAACGCCCAGGGCCTGGAGCGTATCGGCGGCGTGCTTCATGGTGTCCCAGTCGCTGCGGGATCCCATGATCACACCCACCAGCGGTGAGCTGGTCGGCGAGTCGGACATGCTTGAGCGTGAAGCCATCGGCGCATTCAGGGCGTGGGGAGTGAAACGGAAGAACCGACTTTGCGTGACCGGGTACGGATTTTCAAGGGGTGGCCGGGTGATTGCCTATCTTCCGGACACCCGCCCGACCCACCTCCAACCGCAGCGGCACAGCATGGCACCACCCACCGAGCTTACCACCTCGCCCCATCCGGCGCCCCCGCCGCAGCCCTCGCTTTCCTCCGAACCCACCTTCCTGGCCTTCCTTCCCATCCTGTGCGCGGTCTGGTCGGACGGGCTGATGGAGGACGCCGAACTCGGTGCCGTTTCGGGAGCTCTCGGCGGCGCCGGATGGATGACGCCGGAAGGACGCCGGCAGGTGCGGGACTGGCTCGATCCCTCTTCCCCCCCGGCCCCGCCCGTTTTCGCCGCGGCGACGACCACCATCCAGTCGGGAGCGGGCAGCAGCCTGACCCTCGCACGGGCCGGCGTCGCCGTCGCACAGGCCGCGGTCCGCAGGCGCCTCCACCTCATGACGCTGTACGGGGAAGAGCCGGCTGCGGAGCTGCGCAGTGCGGCGGACATGGTCCCCTGGCGGGACGACGCTCTCGCAACGCTCGGCCAGGTGGAGCTGGAGCTGGGACTGGCCGGACCCGAGGCGCTCCGGGAGCTGACGGGCATGGGGGACGAGCGGACGGCCCCGCCGCTGCCGCCCCCGGGAGTAGTCGACGAGGTGGCGGCTCACATCCACGGCGGTCATGCCGACGTCAGGAGCCGGGTCCGCGAAGCGCTGGCCAGGCCGGAGTTGAGCATCCCGGGCGAGATTCCACGCGGCGAGTACCGCGAACGCACCCTGACCGCGGTCAAGGTCCTTGCCGACATGGGGATCGGCGGCATCGCGCTGCCGCGTGAATGGGGCGGCCTCGGCGACCCGGGCGGGGCCGTGGCCGCCTTCGAGGAGCTCGCGCTGGGCGACCTCAGCGTCCTCGTCAAGTACGGCGTGCAGTTCGGGCTCTTCGGCGGCAGCATCGCGCAGCTCGGCACCGAGAAGCACCATGAGCGCTACCTGGCGCAGGTCGCCTCCCTGGCACTGCCCGGCTGCTACGCCATGACCGAGACCGGGCACGGCTCCAATGTGCGCGACCTGCGCACCACCGCCGACTACGACCGCGCGTCCGGCGAGTTCGTCATCACGACCCCCGACGACGACGCGCGCAAGGACTACATCGGCAACGCCGCGCTGCACGCACGCATGGCCACCGTCTTTGCGCGGCTCCGGATCGGTCCCGAGGATCACGGCGTCCACGCCTTCCTGGTCCACATCCGCGACGCCCGCGGCAGGACCGCGCCCGGCGTCCGGATCGAGGACTGCGGCGCCAAGGCGGGACTGAACGGCGTCGACAACGGACGGATCTGGTTCGACGGCGTGCGCGTCGGCGCCGAGGCCCTGCTGGACCGCTTCGCCCGCATCACCCCCGAAGGCGAATACGAGAGCCCCATCCCCAGCGCCGGCCGCCGCTTCTTCACCATGCTGGGCACGCTGATCGCGGGGCGCATCAGCATCGCCGCCGCGTCGCAGGCTGTCACGCGCAAGGCCCTTACGATCGCGGTGCGCTACGCCGCCGCGCGGCCCCAGTTCGGTCCCGCGGGCGGCGGCGAAGTCCCGATCCTCGACTACCTGTCCCTGCAGCGCAACCTTCTCACCCGGCTCGCCACTTCCTACGCGATGGGCTTCGCCGTGCGCGACCTGACGCGGCGCTTCGCCGACCCGGACACCGACCGGATGGAGCTCGAGGTGCGGGCCGCCGGCCTCAAGGCCGCCGCGTCCCGGCTCGCGATGGAATCGCTGCAGGCCTGCCGCGAGGCGTGCGGCGGCAAGGGCTACCTGGCCGAGAACCAGTTCGCCCGCCTCAGGGCCGACACCGACGTCTTCACCACCTTCGAGGGCGCCAATCCGGTCCTGCTCCAGCTCGTCGCCAAGGGTCTGCTGTCGCGCCTGCGCCGGGACCTGGGCAGCATGAACATGTGGGGGATGGCCCGCTACCTCGCCGAGCTCACCGGGATCAGGCTCGCGGAGATGAACCCGGTGGTGACGCGCAGAACCGACCCGGCCCACCTCGCGGACCCCGACTTCCAGCTCGCCGCCTTCCGCTACCGCGAACAGCGGCTCCTTCGCTCCGCCGCGCGCCGTCTGAAGGCGCGGATGGACCAGGGCATGGACAGCTTCGACGCGATCAACGAATGCCAGGACCACCTCATCACCCTGGCCCGCGCCCACGTGGACCGGATCGTGCTGGAGGCGTCGGTCGAGTCGCTGGATCCGATGGACGAGTGCCACGGCAAGGAGCTGATCACCCGCGTGATCGCGCTCTACGGTCTCGCCACCCTGGAGGCCAACCGCGCCTGGTACCTGGAGACCGGCTACTTCGAGCCGCCCAAGAGCGAAGCGGTGCGCCGCGAGGTCAACGTGCTGTGCGGGGAGCTCGCGCCGCGGGCGCTGGAGCTGGTGGACGCGTTCGGGATCCCGGATGAGCTGCTGGGGGCGCCGATCGGTAGGCAGCGGCAGCGCGACTAGCAGGGCGGCATGCGAAACGGCTGGCACGTTGTCCGCCAGAATCGGCCGGTTTTGGCGGACAACGCAGGAATGACTGCACTAGTGGAAGTACGAAGCGACGAGCGTCGTGATTCCTGCATGCACGACTGGTAACAGGATCCAAAGCACACCGGGAGCGTCCTGGGTAGCGAAAACGGCCGTCACTGCGGGCGCGAAGCCCAACGCCGATCCAGCCACAGCCGGAAGAAACCGCGCTCCGGCAAACGTGGCACCCGCGGCGGTGCCAAAGACTGGAAGCGCAATCGCAGCCGCGCCCATGAGATAGGCGCGTGTCTCTGCTTGTTCGTACGCCCAGCCCAAAAGGAAATAGACCGTGGGCAACAGCGTCAATCCGTGCGCCCCGAGCGCCGTGAAGAACACCCGCCGGTGCGGAAATGTGCTGTCGTTCGGTGCTGTATGAATTGTCCGGATTGGTGCTTGGAATGCCATCGGGGACCAGAGTGCACTGGGCAGATCCATCCCAGGGGGCACCGCCGACTTCCCGGCCCAAAAGGGGCTCTGGCGCACTTCTTCGATCGCCTCGCTCAGGGTACCCGTTTCAACCTGGGCGCGCCCGCCGATCGGGGTCAGCAGGACGATGGCTGTCACAGTGCCGCAGAACAGCACGTCCGCGATCAGGCAGCGCAAGACATTCAGGCGCCTGGACTTCAACTGGAATAACATGAGCAGCAATTCGTTCTGGGAATGACAGGATGTCGAACAAGCTGTCCCGAATCGCTTCCCTATCCCACCTCCACCACCAGATGGCGTTTCTTGCCAATCCGCACGAGGACGAAGCGGTCTTCGATCGGGTCGCTCTGCCCCACCGCTACCCCCATGTCGGCCACGCGTTCCCCGTTGAGATAGACCCCGCTGGTGGACGCGTTCAGGATCCCGGATGAGCTGCTGGGGGCGCCGATCGGGTTGGGGCGAGGCACGCTCTAGACGCCGAACTGCCGGAGGTGATGGTCGAGGTGTTGCCAACAGAGCGATCCCCACTCTCGTCCTGAAACCGGGCCGAACCAGGGGTGACTGCCCCACTGTTCGACCGGCCACCTGTATCCGACGCGATCCACCAGAGCATGAAGCGAATCGATGTCCTCTCGCCACTCGCCCGGAGCGGTTCTCATCATTTCCGGAGGAGCACCGATTCTGGCTCTCGGCCACGGGAGCCAGTGGACGAGCAGGTGCCGACCCGCTTTGAACCGGAGCAGTCCGGGGCTCACCGCTACCTCCCGGCTGCCCAACCGGATCGCGATTCTCCCGGGACTGGCTTCAATGTCGCCAAGCGCGCCGCTCAGTTGATCGGCGACGTGGCAGACCATCTGCGGCGCAGTCATCGTTCCCCAGCGCGGCGCTCTCTCCGGCGAAAGCCGGTTGATCCGCGCATGTATCCCTGCACGCGCGGAGTGGCTGAAGAGAGTGCGGCTCATGGCGCTCCGACAGTAACTCCTTTCGCCCGTGTTTCGAGTTCTGACCGGTTTGTCGGCCAAAACAGGGCGATTTTGGCCGACAAACTGCCTCTCGCGGCTTCCTACCCCACCTCCACCACCAGATGGCGCTTCTTGCCGACACGCACGAGGACGTAGCGGTCGTCGATCGGGTCGCTCCGCCCCACAGCTACTCCCATGTCGGCCACGCGTTCCCCGTTGAGATAGACCCCGCCGCCGCGAATCAGGCGGCGCGCCTCGCTCCGGGAATTCGTCATCCCGGCGTCGGCCATCACGATCGCCAGCTCCACCCCGTCCTCCAGCGCCGACCGGGCCACCACCGTCGAGGGTACATCCGCGAAGATCTCCTCGATATCGGCCGCCCCCAGCCCCTCGATGCTGCCGCCGAACAACACCCTCGACGCCCGCTCCGCACGGTCGAGCCCGTCGGCACCGTGGACAACGCTGGTCATCTCGGCCGCAAGGCGCCGCTGGGCCTCGCGCCGGTGAGGGTGTTCGGCGACTGCGTGCGCGAGTTCGTCCACCTCGGCACGGTCCAGCAACGTGAAGCGCTTGAGGTACGAGACCACGTCGCCGTCCTCGGTGTTGAGCCAGAACTGGTAGAAGCGGTAGGGGGAGGTGCGCTCGGGGTCCAGCCAGACCGTGCCTTCCTCGGTTTTGCCGAACTTGACCCCGCTCGACGACTCGACGAGTGGGAAGACGACGCCGTGGCAGCGCGGCCCGCCCATGCGCCGCACCAGATCGATCCCGGCGGTGATGTTGCCCCATTGGTCCGAGCCGCCCATCTGCAGGGTGCAGCCGTAGCGGCGGTTGAGCTCCGAGAAGTCGTAGGCCTGCAGCAGCTGGTAGCTGAACTCGGTGAACGAGATGCCGGACTCCTCGTCGGCGAGGCGGCGGCGGACCGACTCCTTGCGCATCATCGCGTTCACCGAGAAGTGCTTGCCGACGTCGCGGAGGAAGTCGACCAGACGCAGCCCGTCGAGCCAGTCGAGGTTGTTCGCCATGCGCGCCGGCGCGGTTCGCGACTCGAAGTCCAGGAAATGCGCCAGCTGCCGGTGGATCCCCGCAGCGTTCTCCTCGGCCTTCACGCGGTCGAGGAGTGAGCGCTCGGAGGCCTTTCCGGACGGATCGCCGATCAGGCCCGTGCCCCCGCCGACCAGCGCAATCGGACAGTGGCCGGCCCGCTGCAGGTGCACGAGCCCCATGATCGGGACCAGCGACCCCACGTGCAGCGACGAGGCGGTCGGATCGAAGCCGATGTAGCCGGTCACCTGCTCGGCCGCAAAGGCCGCCGCCGCGTGTTCGGTGGCGTCGGCAAGGAGGCCGCGCCAGCGAAGTTCCTCGATCATGTCGTTTTCCTTGCGTTCTTGCTCGAGTCGGGGCCGAGCGGAGGCGCTCCCAGCGCCGGACCGAAGCGCTCGCCAACCGCTGCCCGCATCACCTTTCCTGTCCATGTGCGGGGGAGCGAATCCACGACCACGATGCGCGACGGGCAACGTCCGCGCACCAGCCGCGCGCGGCAGTGGCGGACGATGTCGCCGGACGAGACCGCCGCCGGGTCGCCCTCGACCACCGCGGCCACGACCTCTCCCCACTCCTCGTCGGGCAGCCCGAAGACCACGGCCTCGCGGACGCCGGGCAGCGTCTCGATCACCCGCTCCACTTCGCCGGGACTCACGTTGAGCCCCCCGCTCACAATGATCGCGTCGGCGCGCCCTTCGATCCAGACGAGGCCGTCGGTGTCCACGCGGCCGAGGTCCCGGGTGGAAAACCAGCCGCCGGGGTCGCGCGGCAGCGCCTGCGGGGATGCGCCAGGCCCCTTCACGGCGATGCTGGCCAGCGTCGGGCCGCGCACCTGCAATACCCCCCCCGGGGGGGTACGCACTTCAACGCCGCGCAGTGGAGGTCCGGCGGTGCCGGGGTGGCGGCGGGCCAGACCGGGTTGTGCGGTGGCGACCTGGGAGGCGGTCTCGGTCATGCCCCAGGTGGTGGCGATGGGGAGGCCCGCCGCCCAGGCCGCGTCGAGGAGGGGGCGCGCGGCGGCCGCACCGCCGACCAGGACGCAGCGCAGCGATGGGGGTACGGGCCGGCCGGCCAGCCGCGCGAGGAGCCGGCGTAGCATGACGGGCACGACGGCGAGGTGGGTGACCTCCTCTTCCATGACGGCTCGGGCCAGCGCGCCGCCGTCAAAGGCGGGCCACAGGCGCACGCTGGAACCCGTCATGACCGCCCGCACGACGAGGGAGAGGCCACCGATGTGGCCGAGGGAGAGGGAGAGCGCCCAGCGGTCGTCCGGGGTGAGGTCGAGACGGTTGGCGACGGCCGAGGCCGAGGCGGCGAGTGCGGCCCGGGTGAAGCCGAATGCGGTGGCGGCGCCCGTGGATCCGGACGTGAGGAGGAGGGCGATGACGTCCGGGAAGGCGGCGTAGGGGCAGGCGAGGGCGGAGCCAGGGGGCGGGGGCGGGCTGGGCGGTGCGCCTGGGCCGGGGCGGTCGGACGCGCTCGGAAGTGCGCCTGAGCCCGCGCGGACTTGGCCGCCTCCAAGGGCGTCCGGCGCGGGAGCGGTGGCTCCGTGACCGCCCGGTCGTGCCAAGGAATGTAATGTCGCGTTGTCAATATGTAATGTTGACATTACAGTTTGCCGTGCGTGGGCTACTTCGGCGGGTGTCAGCTTCTCGTGCAGGGGGACGGCCAGGCATCCCGCGCGCCAGAGGGCGAAGAGGGCCGCGACGGCATCGGGGCCGGGAGTGGCGCAGAGCGTGACCGGGTGGCCAGGGAGCGCGCCCGCAGCCTGGAAGCGGTCCGCCAGCGCGGTGGCGCGCGCGTCGAGTTGCCGATACGTCCAGTGTCCGCCGTCCCAGGACAGGGCGGTGGCCGACGGGGTTCGGGCCGCCTGCCGGGCAAGGTCGTCGGCGGGGGTGGCGGGGGGTGGGGGGGAGCCGTCTTCCGGGGCGGCCGGACGCCGCGCCGCGTGGTCGCCCGACGTCACGCGCCCAGGACGCCCATTGTCCCCAGCATGGCGCCCAAGCCCAGTCCTGCACCGTAGAAGGCCACGCCTCGGGCGGTCATCGCGAGGGCCGGGTTGAGTGCCCGCCGATCGGCGTAGTCCAGGACGCGCCGCACGGCGGGGACGCACGGAAGCAGGCCGCCCAGCGCGAGGAAGGTCAAGGGGGACCAGGCCATGAACGCAACCCCCGCAACGGGTATGGCCGCGGCAGCCGCGAGACACGCGAAGTACTGCGCCACCGAGAAGCGGTCGCCGAAGCGCACCGCCAGCGTTCGTTTGCCCGCCGCACCATCCGTCTCGCGGTCGCGGAGGTTGTTCACCACGAGCATCGCCGTGCTCATCGCCCCGAGTCCCGCCCCGGCGAGGATCGCTCCCGGGGACCAGAACCCCGCCTGCACGTAGTAGGTGGTCGCGGTCGCAACCAGTCCGAAGAAGACGAAGACGAACGCGTCGCCGAGACCGTTGTACGAGAGCGGATACGGGCCGCCCGTGTAGCAGACCCCCATCAGCATCGACACCAGACCGATCACGGCGACGGGCCATCCCCCCACCCACACCAGGTACACCCCAGTCAGGAACGCCAGCGCGAGCGTCAACACCATCCCGCGGAACACCGCATCGGGGGGAAGGATCCCCGCCTGGGTCACCCGGACGGGACCGAGCCGCTCCCCGGTGTCGCCACCCTTGACGAAGTCGTAGTAGTCGTTCGCCAGGTTGGTGGCGATCTGAATCAGCAGCGCCCCCACAAGCGCCGCCAGCGCCGGCAGCTGGGCGAAGACCCCGTCGGCGGCCGCGAACCCCGTGCCGGCGACTACCGGGGCCGCCCCCGCGGTCAGTGTGCGCGGACGGGTCGCGAGGACCCACGCCTGGGCCCGGCTCACACCGACCGCGGCGGTCCTCCTCACCACGGCAGCCACGGGTACTTGCGGAAGTCGGGCTTGCGCTTCTGCAAATACGCGTCGCGTCCCTCCTGGCCCTGCTCCGTCATGTAGAAGAGCAGCGTGGCGTTTCCAGCCAGCTCCTGCAGCCCCGCCTGTCCGTCCACATCCGCGTTCATCGCCGACTTCAGGAGGCGGATCGCGAGCGGGCTGTGCTCCAGGATCTGCTGTGCCCAGCGGAACCCCTCGTCCTCGAGCTCGTCCACCGGCACCACCTTGTTCACGAGACCCATCGCCTCGGCTTCGGCGGCGTTGTACTGGCGGCACAGGTACCAGATCTCGCGCGCCTTCTTCTGTCCCACGATGCGGGCGAGGTACGACGACCCGAAGCCACCGTCGAAGCTGCCGACCTTGGGCCCCGTCTGGCCGAAGACGGCGTTGTCGGCGGCGATCGTCAGGTCGCACACGACGTGAAGCACATGGCCGCCCCCGATCGCGTACCCCGCCACCATCGCGATCACCGGCTTGGGCATCGTCCGGATCAGCCGCTGCAGGACCAGGACGTTGAGCCGCGGCACTCCATCGCCTCCCACGTAGCCCGCGTCGCCCCTCACCCGCTGGTCTCCGCCGGAGCAGAAGGCGTACTTGCCATCCTTCGCGGGCCCTTCGCCGGTCAGCAGCACGACGCCCACGGAGGGATCCTCGTTGACGTCGTTGAAGGCGTCGAGGAGCTCGAAGAGCGTCTCGGGCCGGAAGGCGTTGCGCACCTGGGGCCGGTTGATCGCGATGCGGGCGACGCCGTCGCGCTTCTTGTAGGTGATGTCTTCGTAGGACTTGACGGTCTGCCAGGTCGTTGCGGTCATGTCGTCTCTCTGTCGATGTACTCGTTCAGGCGTCGAGCTACCCGCTCCCGGACCTCGTCGTGCCGGAGCCGGTTCTCGTGGCGATCGGTGCGGACCCGGACGATCTCGGTCCCCGGGCGCCCCACCGCTTCGGCGACGGCGACTTCCATCTCCTGGGGCGTCGCGACATCGGTGAGCGGCAGCCCGTACATCCGCGCCGCGTGCCGGAAATCGAGTCCGTGCGGGGTCGCGAAGTACGGCGTGAATGCCGGCTCGAAATCGCGGATCGGGAGCATATGGAAGATACCGCCCCCGTCGTTGTCCACCACCACGAAAACCGCGTTCAGACTCTGGTCGCGTGCCGCGAGGAGACCGTTCATGTCGTGATAGAAGGCGATGTCTCCCACGAGGGCGGCGATCGGCCAGGCTCCCCCCGCCGCGCACCCCAGCACGGTCGAGACGATGCCGTCGATGCCGCTGGCGCCTCGATTCCCCAGGACCTGCAGGCCGCGCGGGGCCGGCCGGCCGTATGCGTCGACGTCCCGCACCGGCATCGAGGACGACACGAAGAGGGTGGCGCCGTCGGGGAGGGCGCGGACCAGGGCGGCCGCGTAGTCCCCCTCGTGCTGTCGGTGCGGGGGCTCGTCGTCGATCGCGGACCAGGCGGCCGCTTCGAGGTCGGTCCAGATGCGGGCCCAATCGCTCAGGGGGGCGGGCTTGAGCGGTTTCCTCTCGTCGCCGCCCGCCAGGTTGCCGAGCATGGCGCCGGCGGAGGCGTGCAGGTAGTGGTCGGCCAGGCGCTGATGGTCCTTTCGGTGCGCGCCGTCGTCGATGACGACCTGGGTGGCGTCGCTCCAGGCGGCGATAGTCCCTTCGAGCACCGCCGAAGTGGGCGTGCGCCCGACTCGGATGATCAGGTCCGGTACATACCGGGCAGCGACGGCCGGGACCTGCAGAAAGTGGTCGTATGCACCCAGGATGGGCGACGGGGACGTGACGCCGCCACGGGTATCGAAGCGCGCGCCGGAGAGGGGATCCGCGAAGGTCGGGACCCCGCGCGCGACGGCGAACCGGGCGATCGCGGGTCCGTCCAGGCCGGCATCGCTGGAAGGGCCCGCGACCAGCAACGGCCGCCGGGCCACTTCGAGCCGGCCTTCCAGCACCTCCTGCTGATCGCGGCCGCGTCGGCGCACATCGGTGCGGTGCCGCGAGGGGCTCTCGCGGGCCTCCCCGCCGTCGCGCCGGGCCAGCTCGGCGGCAAGATCGAAGCGTCGCTCGCCCCCCGGCCCCGTCAGATCGAGGCCCTCGGCCGATTCCGGCTCCAGGGGCTTGTCGAAGGGAACGTTGAGGTGCACGGGCCCGCCCGGAGGACCCAAGGCGTGCCGGGCGGCGGCGCGGACGAGCTCGACCAACGAACTCGGCCCCGTACCCATCAGGCCCGCCTGGGACGGAGCTGGTAGATCGGCCTGGAACCGGACCCGATCCCCGAAGATCCCCGACTGGTCGATCGTCTGGTTGGCGTCGGATCCTCGCAGCCGCGGGGGGCGGTCGGCCGTGATCAACACCATGGGCACGTCGGACATGTCCGCTTCGACCACGGCCGGCAGCAGATTGGCCACGGCGGTGCCGGAGGTGGTGATCACGGCCGCCGGACCCAGGTGGCTGCGCGCGTAGCCGAGCGCGAAGAACGCGGCGCAGCGCTCGTCGAGGTGCACGCGCGAATGCAGCGCCGGCAGGGAGCGAGAGGCCAGTACCAGCGGTCCCGACCGCGAACCCGGCGCGATCTCGACCTCCTCCAGCCCATACTCCGCAAGGGCCGACAGGATCGCGCGGGCCCACGTGAAGTTGAGCTCGCCGGTGGTCACGCCGGAGTCACCCGGTCTCCGCCGCGGTGCTCTCGCCGGCCCCTGCCCGGGCGATCGCCCGAAGCACCGGGCGGAACTTGAGCTCCGTCTCCTCCCACTCCATTGCCGGGTCCGAGCCCGGCACGATACCCGCCCCTGAAAACAGCCGCCACTGCCCGCCCGAGCACACGGCCGACCTCAGGGCCGGAACGAAGATCCCCTTGCCCTCGGAATCGAAGAAACCGACGGGACCCGAATACCAGCCGCGATCGAAATCCTCGCTGCCTGTCAGCACGGACAGCGCCACGCTGCGCGGGATTCCGCAGACCGCCGGGGTCGGATGAAGCGACTCGAGGATATCGAGCAGAGAGATTCCGGGCGGCACCTCGGCGGCGATCTTGGTCTCCAGATGCTGAATCCGGGCCAGGGCAAGGACGTGAGGCTCGACATCAAGCTGCACCCTGCACCCCAGCGCCTTGAGACGCGCCGCGACGTCCCTGACCACAAAGTTCTGCTCGGCGCGGTCCTTGTCGCTGTCCATGAGGTCCTGTGCCATCTGCGCAGTCTGCACCGAGTCGGTCCCCACCCCCGCACTGCCCGCCACCGCTGTCGCCTTCACCACACCGTTGACCAGCGTCGCGATCGTCTCCGGGGCCGCGCCGACGATCGCCTGGCCCGGCTCGGGTTCGAACAGGAAGACGTAGCTGCCGTGGTTCTCCTCCCACAGCGCAGTCACGAGATCAGCGGGCTCCACGGGTTGCGACGGCACCACCTCCAGATGCCTCGCAAGAACGACCTTCTCGGCCTCACCCGCGCTGATCTTGCTCAGCGCCTGCCACACCATGCGGCCCCAGGTCGCGCGCTCCGTCCCGAACACGCGGGAAGGGGAAGCGGAGAGTGCGTGCCCGCGGAGACCTGCAACCTGATCGGGGCCCGCCGGGATGTCCGACGCGCCACGTACGACCCCATGTCCCGCGGCGGCCGCCCGCTCCAGCACGTCGGCCCATCGCCGCCAGTCCCGCTCGGCACCTTCCCGCGTCCTGCCCCGTACGGCGAGCGAGCACACTCCATCCGCGGGAAGATGCTCCAACTCGACCTCCGGGAAATGGAAGAGCGCCGGGGGGAACGACGACCAGATGGGGTCCGCCTTCCGCCTGGGCGAAAAGGAAAAGCCGCCGAAGATGCGCGGCCGGACGTCAGCGGCAGTCCGCGAGCGGACGCGGCCGAACAGGCGCCTGGACTCTTCCTGCACCAACCCGAAGCGCGAGCCGGCGGGGTCGGCATGGCCGTGCTCCACCGTCACCCGCCCCAATAGCCCCGCGTGCGCCACCCATCGGTCGCCGGCAGCCCAGAAGCCCCTGGGTTTTCCCCCACAGCGGCGCAGCAGGACGTAGGGCGAAACGGGAGACACGTCGCCCCGGACCTCGTAGAGGCGCGTGGAAGTCACGGAATCCTTGCCGAAGCGGGCCGATAGGGAGCGGAAATCAGAGCTGGTCCACGTTGCCCTGGAGCTCGTACTGCTCCTGCTCGCCGGACGGCCCCATGATGCTGGAGACGCCGCAGTTGGACAGGAGCGCCTGGGCGTCCGACTTGCCGCTGTCGGACGGAGCTATGATGTCCTCTCCCTGCTCCGGTTCATCGTTGAGGCCCGCCAAAAGGTCCGCATCCTGCTCCGCGACCCGTGATGCCACGACCCTGAGGTTGGTCTCGCCGGTCGAGGGATTGTCGAACACCGAGGCAGTGAGCAGATCGTGGTAGGTATTCCCCGTGAAGATCTGGGTGCCCAGCCCCGAAGTCTGCCTGCGACCCCGCACGAAGCCCGCATCGCTGTTTCCGTCCTCGATCGTGTAGCCCATGATGTTGAGCTGTGCGACCGCGCACTGGTAGGCGGTGTCCCGGCCCGGCGGTGCGACGCCGACGTATGAGAGGGGGGCCGACGAACATGCGACCGTCAGGAGCGCCAAAACAACGGTGTAGTTCTTCATATCGTGTTTCCTGTCGCAGGAGGGCGTTGCGATTGCCCTGTCGGTGCAAGGTGGAAGCCGTTCCGCTTTCCGTCAACGACGGGAGCCCCGCTGATTCCTGGCTGCGCAGCTTCCAATAACATATGTTTACGCGATATCCGAGTCACCCCCGACCCAGCCGGACCGTATGATGCGAATGGACCGTGCATCGACCTCGAGTGCGGGCGCGGAAACGGACTCGATCGGGACATCCGCGCCCGGAGCGAGCCCGCCCGCCACCCAACCGCGCGAGTTGCCAGCAGTTTGTACACCTGCGGACCCCACTCCGGTTCCGCAGGCTACGGACGGGCACGACCTCGATCGGCCCGAATACTACCTCAACCGCGAGCTTACCTGGCTCAACTTCAACTTCCGCGTACTCCACGAAGCCGAGGACACGCGCACACCCCTTCTGGAGCGTCTCAAGTTCCTCGCGATCGTCGGATCGAACCTGGACGAGTTCTTCATGAAGCGGATCGGGGGGCTGAAGCAGCAGGTCGAGGCCGGGATCACCGAACGCACGGTCGACGGTCGTACCCCCGGCGAGCAGATCGAGCAGTGCTACGAGGTCATGCGGCGTCTCGAGCTGCGGCAGCGGCAAACGGCACGCGAGATCCTCGCCGCCCTCGCCGACGAGCAGATCCGTGTCGCCGACTGGAACGACCTGTCCGCAGAGGAGCGGAAGTGGCTCCGCAAACACTACCTCCGCAACATCTACCCGCTTGTGACTCCGCAGGCGACCGATCCCGCGCATCCCTTCCCCTTCATTTCCAACCTGTCTCTGAATCTGCTGGTCACGCTGCGCTACCCGCGTGACGACCACAGCATGCTAGCGCGGGTCAAGGTCCCCGTGGGCACCGGCATTCCGCGGTTCGTCCGCATCGACGATTCCGATGTCTGGGTCCCGCTCGAGAGCATCATGGCCAACAACCTGGACCTGCTCTTCCCGGGGATGAAGATCGTGGCCTGCGAGTTCTTCCGCCTGACGCGCAACGCGATCTACGACGTGGACGAGGACATGGCGGACGACCTCCTGGAGCTGATCGAGGCGGGACTGCGGAAACGTCGCCTAGCGCCGATCGTCCGGCTGCAGGTGAGGGAGGGCTTCGACCCCAGGCGCCTCGGTCATCTCACGAGCGTCCTCGGGCTGAAGGACAGCGACGTGTTCACGGGCGAAGGACTGCTGGGCCTGCGCGATCTCATGGAGCTGCACGATCTGCCCCGGCCGGGACTGAAGGACGTGCCCCACCAGCCCTCGCAGCACCCCGATCTGCTGACCGACCGCCCGGTCTTCCACACAATTCGGGAAGAAGGGCCGATCCTGCTGCACCACCCCTACCAGGCGTTCGACACCTCGGTTTTGCGCTTCCTGCACGAAGCCGCGCACGACCCCAAGGTGCGCGCCATCAAGATGACGTTTTACCGAATGGCTCCCCGCAGCAGCATCATCGACCACCTCGTGCACGCCGCGCGCAGCGGCAAACAGGTCGCCGTCGTAATCGAACTGCGGGCGCGGTTCGACGAGGCGGCCAACATCCACTGGGCAAACGCGCTGGCCTCGCACGGCATCCACGTCACCTACGGGGTGCTGGGCCTGAAGACGCACTGCAAGGTCACTCTGGTCGTGCGCCAGGACTACGACGGGCTGCGCCGCTACGCGCACATCGGCACCGGCAACTACCACGGCGGCACCGCCCGTCTCTACTGCGACCATGGTCTGCTCACCTGCGACCTGGCCATCGGGGCGGACCTCACCGAGCTGTTCAACTACCTGACGACGGGGTACAAGCCCAAGCGGAAGTACTGGAAGCTCTTGCCCGCCCCGAAATACCTGCGGTCCGCGATCCTGCGCCGGATCGAGCGTGAGGGCGAGCTTCACTCGGAGGATTCACCGGGGAAGATCCAGTTCCAGATGAACGCGCTGGAGGATCCCGAAGTGACGCGGGCCCTCTACGAGGCTTCGGCCAGGGGCGTGAGCGTGGACCTGATCGTGCGGGACAGCTGCCGGATCCGTCCCGGGATACCGGGGCTGTCCGAGAACATCCGGGTCGTGAGCGTCGTGGGGCGCTTTCTGCAGCATTCGCGGATCTACTACTTCCGCAACGGCGGCGACGAGGAGTACTACATCGGTTCGGCCGATTGCATGCGTCGCAACCTGAGCGCCAGGGTCGAGGCGCTGGTCCCGGTCGAGGACCCTGCCCTGCGCGCCGAACTCCGCCAGGTCCTGGAGATGCAGCTGGGGGACCGCCGCTGCGCCTGGGAAATGAGACCCGACGGCAGCTATCGGCAGCGTACCCCCATCGCGCGCCGACAGACCTGCACCTTCGACACCATGATCGCCTGGGCCATTGCCCGCGAATTCGAGGGCACGCGGTTGCGGAACCGCCCGGCCCGCGGACCCAAGCGGCGCGGGAAGAGGCGATGACGTCCCGCCGCCGCTGGCTCATCGGGCTGATCCTGCCCGGGGTCTGGTGGACGGTGGCCGGGGGCTGCGTCAAACCGGGCGGGACGGGCGCCCGGTACCGTGGGTCGAATGTGATTACCTCCGAGGAAGTCCGGGAAACCAGCGCCAACGATGCGTATGACGTGGTTCAGTTGCTGCGGCCCATGTGGCTGAGACCCCGCGCGGCCCCATCCCTCACGAACGCCAGTGGAGGCTTCGCCCGCATCTATGTCGACAACGTGCCCCTTGCGGGCGGAACGCGGGAGCTGCGGACCGTGCCCGCGGGCGATATCCACGAGATCCGCTACATCAGCCCTGCGGATGCGACCACGCGATTCGGGACGGGGCACGCGGGTGGAGTGATCATGGTGATGACCCGGAGTGGTGGATGATCCGCTTGCATGTACAACCCGAACATGGCCGTGGGCCGGTGGGCCTTGCAATCGTACTCCTGGTCTTGGGCAGCACCGCCGGTCTGGCCGCGCAGGATGCCGGGGTGGCCGCGCCCGCGCCGGTAACCCCCGAAGACCTCTTCCAGATCGTCGACGTCAGCGACCTTGCTTTCCATCCAGGCGGACGGCGGCTCACCTTCGCGACCAGCCGTCTCGACCGCGAGGCCAACAGCTATCGCAGAGCGCTGTGGGAAGCCGACGTGGAAACAAGCCAACTGCGTCAGCTGACACGGGGCGAAGGTGACGGGTCGCCGCAGTGGTCCCCGGACGGGAAGTGGCTGGCCTTCCGATCTGCGCGGGATGGATCGCCGCAATTGTGGCTACTGCCCGAGGGAATCGGAGAAGCCAGACCGGTCACCGACCTGGAATCCGGAGTCTCGGCCTTTGCCTGGGCGCCCGATTCACGCCGACTGGCCGTGGTCTCCGAGGTGAGCGAGACGTCGGCTGCCGAACGGCTGCTCGGAGGGCCCGTCGCGTCGGAGTCGGGCGACCTGATCGTAGCCGACCGGCTTCGCTATCGGGCTGGAACCACCTACCTCGGCTCCTCCTACCCGCACATCTTCGTCGTCTCCATCGACGGAGAAGACCCTGTACAGGTCACCGAGGGGCAGTACGAGGACTCGGAGCCCGCGTGGTCGCCCGACGGCGAGCGGATCGCCTTCGTCTCCAACCGGACCGATGAGCCGGACTTCAACCGCGACAGCGACATCTGGGTGGTCCCGGCTGCGGGCGGCCCGGTGGAGCGCTTCTCCGGCGCACCCGGTACCGACGCCTCGCCCCGCTGGTCGCCGGATGGCGAGTGGCTCGCCTTCAGGGGCAACTCCGACCCGCACGACTACGGGTCCCAGCATCAGGTCTGGCTGGTCGGCGCGGGGGGCGGCGAGCCGCGCAACATCACCGAAGCGATCGACCACACGCCGGCCGGTTTCGCGTGGATGCCGGCGGGTGGCCTGGCGGTGGCTTTGCAGATCCACGGGAATATCGAGATTCACCGGTTGGCGCTGGACGGGACCCACACGCCCGTCATCGCGGGAAAGGGCCAGGCGGCGGGCTTCACCGTCGGGCCGGACGGCGGACTGGGATACCTGTGGACCACGCCTACCGCTCCACCGGAGGTGTACGTGACGGCGATTGACGAATCCGGGTCCGGCGCGGATCCTGGAGCGCCGGCGGCAGACGGCTCCGACGGCCGCAAGCTGTCGACCTTCAACGACGACTGGATCGCTTCCCGTCAGCTGTCCGATACCGAAGGATTCTGGTACAAGGGAGCCGACGACTGGGACGTTCAGGGCTGGATCATGAGGCCGGCCGGATTCCAGGCGGGCGGCAGCTACCCGATGGTCCTCGAGATCCATGGGGGACCCTACGGCATGTACGGGAACGGGTTCAGCCTCGAGTTCCAGATTCTGGCCTCCCAGGGATGGGGAGTTCTGTTCACGAATCCCCGCGGCAGCACAGGGTATGGCCAGAGCTTCGAAGCAGCGGTAACCGGCGACCTGGTCGGCAAGGCATTCGACGACATCATGGCCGGGGTGGACGAAGCCCTCGCGACTCACGACTGGATCGATCCGAACCGGCTGGGCGTGACCGGCGGCAGCTATGGCGGGCTGATGACCAACTGGGTCGTCGGCCACACCGACCGCTTCGCCGCCGCCGTCACCCAGCGGAGCATCTCCAACTGGATCAGCTTCTTCGGCACGGCGGACATCCCCTCCTGGGTCGAGCTGGAGCTGGACGGAACCCCCTGGGAGGTGCCAATGAGGCTCTGGGAATCGTCGCCCATCGCCTACGCCGACCGGATCACCACCCCCACTCTCGTGCTGCACAGCGAACTCGACTACCGCGTCCCGGTCGGCCAGGGCGAGGAGATGTACCGCGCCCTGATGCGCCAGGGCGTGCCCTCGCTCTTCGTGCGGTTCCCGGACGAGGGACACGGTCTGCCGCGAACCGGCCAGCCCCTGCACCGCCTGGAGCGGCTGCAGTGGATCGTTCGCTGGTTTGCCACCTATCTCGCGCCTGTCAGGAGTTGATGATGATGAGATCGACCACCGCTACGCTGCTCGCGGCAACGACGTTTCTTCTCGGCTGCATGCCCCGTGAAGCGGGCGAGACCGTGACCGTCCTCAGCGGCGGACTGCTCATTGACGGATCCGGTGCTCCCCCGGTGGAGAACGGTGTGGTAGTGATGCGCGGGGAACGGATCGTCGCGGCTGGCGCGGCGGGGACCGTGTCGGTCCCGGCGAACGCTGACGTGGTCGATGTCACCGGCAAGACCATCATGCCCGGCATGATCGAGGGGAACAGCCACATCATCTTCGACGGGCAGTCCAATCACCCTGCGTACTTCGCGGGGCGCTATCGCGACTACTACGAGATCGGCGCGCGCAATCTCTACGCGAGCCTCATGCAGGGAATCACGACTTCGCGGGACACCATGGACCCGCTGGAGGAGATGATCCGGCTGCGCGAGGATGTGGAAAGCGGCGTCATCGCCGGGTCGCGCCTGTTCACCTCGGGCACGATCCTGAACTACCCGGGCGTCTACCGGATGTTCGACGATCCTGCCGATTCGGTCTTCGAGGGCATTCCGCCCGAGGGCGTGGAATACGCGAAGGCGGCGATGGTGCTGCCGGTGCGCGACGGGGCCCATGGCCGCGAGATCGTGGCCGACTACGCCGAGCGCGGGGCAGACTTCATCAAGGTCTCGAGCTACAGCGGGCCGGAGAACATTCCCCCTGAGCTGTCCACCGAAGCCCTCACCGAGATCGTGGACGAGGCGCACGCACGGGGGCTGCGGGTGACGACCCACACATCGTCGATCGAGAGCATCGTCGCGGTATTGGACGCGGGCGTTGACGCCATGGAACACCCCACCCTCGTGAGTGAGGAGGAAGTGGGACCGCAGGGCGAGTTCTCGGACGAACTGGTGCAGCGTTTCGTCGACCAGAACGTCTACTCGGTGTCGCTCATGGTGGTGCGTGAGGTCTACGTGACCTACATGGAGGACCCGAGCCGCCTGGAGGATCCGTGGTACATCCGACACGCTCCGGCCGACATGGTGCAGGAGGCCCGTGAATGGGTGGCCAGGGACCTCGCTCGCGAGCCCGAGGCGCTGGAAGAGCACCGCGCCGGCTACGAGTTGGGGCGGCTTAACCTGCAGAGGCTGATCGCCGCCGGTGCTCCGATCGCAATGGGAACCGACAAGGGCACCCGCCTCAACTTCCACGAGAGCGGGAACCACGTGCGCGAACTCGAGATCTTCACCGAGTTGGGGATGACGCCGATGGAGGCAATCGTCTCGGCCACGCGCAGGGGAGCCGAGCTGCTCGGGATGGAGGACGAGTTCGGCACCATCGAGGCGGGGAAGCTGGCCGACGTGATCGTGGTGGACGGCAACCCGCTGGAGGACATCTGGGCGCTGCGGGAGGTCGACCTGGTGTTCAAGGAGGGGGTGCGGTACCGGTAGAGTCCACCGAGAGTCTTCAAATGACAATTATAGTTGGCATTTTGTAAACTAAACCTTACAAATCGCCCCGATCCGAGGCAACCTGACGGACCGTGCGGCGGCGTGTCGCGTTCTGCCCCACCAGTTCGGCCACCGTCACCACCCTCCCCCGCTCCGCCCAGCGCGACAGCGTGACCTCCTCCGGCTCCAGCCCCAGGCCCCAGGTCGCGTCCCGCACGGCGGTGACCCCGTAGCCGCGCTCCTGCAACCCGTCGACGGCCTGGGTGACGCACACGTCGCGCGCCACCCCGATCACGACGAACTCGGGGCGCCGGCCGAGCGCCTCGCCCAGGGACCGCACGAACGCATCGGCGCCTGGATTGCCCTCGAAGACGTTGAAGCGCGTCTTCTGCACGAACACCGGTCGCCGTTCGGTAACGGCACGGCGCGCGGCTGCCCCGGCCTCTTCCGCGGTGGCGTCGTGCGCCAGGACGACCGGGTCGACCGGGCGGATCTCGGCGATCACCGCCGCGCCGGCGCGCTCGTCGGCGTCCGGCGACCGTCCCATGCAGTGCGGGGGGTAGGTGCCGCGGGCCGGATCGGGTGCGACCGGGTCGATCTCGGCGTCCTCGAGGCCGTGCCAGTCGCCCGTGTAGACGAGCAGGTCGCAGTGGGTGCGCATCCACGCCGTGACCCTTTCCAGCGCCGGGACGATCTGAACGGCGCCCGGATCGGAGTTGTCGAAGAGGTCGCGGACATAGAGCCGGCCTGCCGGGTCCATGAAGTCCGCCTGCACATCGACGATCCAGCCCACCCGCGCGGGGCGGGTCGCGCTTGTTTCCACCGAATCGGCGGCCATTTCAACGGCCACCGGACGTGCGACCGGCGGCTTCGGCGCTCATTCCACCCGCTCCAACCGGTCGTTCGGACGGTGCCAGCGGCCGGCTTTCGACAGCGGCTTGCCGTCGACGAGGACGATGTCGGCGGTGTAGTCGAAGGATCCGCCCATCAGCGACGAGCCCACGCCGTAGGAGTCGACCGGGACGCCAGCCTCCTCGAAGGCGCGGATCTTGGCGGCGTCGAATCCGCCCGAGGCGACGATGCAAACATGGCCGAAGCCGGCGGCGTCGAGCGCGTCGCGGACCTTGTGGACCAGTCGCGGGTTCACGCCGCGGGGGTCGAAGTCGCCCATCTCGCCCGCCATGCTGCGGTCCACCATGGTGCCGGAGGTGTCGAGCCGGACCCCCCAGAGCCGCTCGCCCATCGCGCGCGCAACCGCCAGGCTCGTGGCGACGCTGTCGTTGTCGAAGTCGACCAGCGAAACGATCTGGACCTCGTCGGCAAGGAGGCTCGCAAGCGCCCTCGTCGCGGCCACGGTGTCGCCCCCGAACGCGGCGATCAGTCCGTGGGGCACCGTCCCGATCCCGGACGACCCCCACCACGAGGCCTGGGCGTCGGTCGAAACGCCGATCGCGCCGGCCACGTGCGCCGCCCATCCGTCGCCGGTCTGCACCATCCAGTGGTCGTGGCGCGCGGGGAAGAACATGATCGACCTGGGCCACGCGGCCTCGACCACCGAGCGGGTGTTGGTGGCGATGCGGGTGCGGCGGCCCAGCACGCCGGCGTAGAGCGTCTCGAGGTGCACGAAAGCCGCGTAGGGCCCGGTGATGAACATGACCGACTCCCAGGGGCGGGCGCGGTCGCCGTCGCGCAGCGAGCGGACCTCGAGGTCGCTGAAGCCGTAGCCCTCGGTCAGGCAGAGCTTCAGGATGGCGATCGCCTCGTCGGTGCCGGCCACGACCGCCTTGCGCCTCTGGAAGACCTGCACGGTGACCAACGGGTTCGGGCCGCCGGCGAGGAGCAGATCCCGGGCGCGCACGAAGTATTTGTCCGAGTAGTACCCGCTTCGCATCTTCTCGATCGGGAGGGCGAAGATGGAGGGGTCCAGCCGCTCGGCGTGGCGGATGGGGGCGGGGGGCGCGACGGAATCCGGGGTGTCGGCGCCCGCGGACGGTGCGTGGGGAGGATGCGGCGAGATGATGCTGTCTGCCTGGCCTTCGCGCGACACGGAGACTCTCCCTTCGGTGGTCAGGTGCCCAGTCGGTCGAGGTCCAGCGTTCGGGCGGGTTCATCGAAGACCTGATAGGTGCCCATGATGCTGTCCGGCGAAATCAACTGGCCCTCGTACGTGCCTGAAACGACGTCCCCAAAGAAGACCATGTCAACGTCGAGGGACAGTGCGGGATAGATGTGGGTGCCGTTGACGGTACCGGAGAAGACCAGCCTTTCGACCCGGAGACTGAACGTTCCGGTGACGGTCCCTTCGGAAGACTCCTCCATGCGGAGCCTCCAGCTCTCCAACGCGCCAAAGGCCGCGCTCACGCCCTCCCAATTGCCGGTGACCGTCGGATTCACGGGCTCCGCGGTGCCGCAGCCGAAGGAGAGGACAAGGGCAAGGATGACGCAGCGCAGGGATGTCGGCCGAGCCCGCAACTGGATCATGTGGAAACAACCCCCCTCGCTTGACTACAGGCCCCCCACGGGCCAGCATGGCAGCAGAGGCGCGCAGGCGAACATAGCGCCGACGGCCTGCCCAACAAACAGGGAGAACGACATGAGGAAGCAACCCCGTTCATGGATTCTGGTGCTCTCCGGCCTGACACTGGCCGCAGCCTGCGCCTACGACAGCGGCGAGGAGCAGGAAGCGCCAGCCGCCGCCGATCCCGCTGCCATCGCCGACCCGGCGGCGGACGGCGCCCTGCCGAACCCGAACCCCGAAGTGCTCGCCGACTGGGTCGATCTTCCCGACGGCCGCGAGTGGGGGTCCACGGCCGGGGTCGACATCGATCCGCACGACGGGCACATCTGGGCGTACGACCGCTGCGGCGGCGTCGGCCTGGCCGGAGGGTGCGACGCGAACCTGGTCGACCCGGTCTTCAAGTTCCACCGCGAGACCGGCGAGATCCTGGCCAGCTTCGGCGCGGGGCTGTTCGTCCTCCCCCACGGGATCCACGTCGATGCGGACGGCAACGTCTGGGTGACCGACTCCCAGGGCAACGAGGACGGCACCAAGGGCCACCAGGTCATCAAGTTCAGCCCCGAGGGCGAGGTGCTCATGACGCTGGGGCAGGCGGGCGCGCGGGGAAGCGAGCCCGGGCTGTTCAACGAGCCGTGCGACGTGATCACCGCGCCGAACGGCGACATCTTCGTCTCCGACGGACACAGCGGGCAGAACGCCAATCCCCCCGAGGGGTCGACGGGACGGATCATCAAGTTTTCGCCCGAGGGGGAGTACATCATGGAGTGGGGGCAGATCGGCGACGGGCCCGGCGAGTTCCGCACCCCCCACGGGCTGGCCTTCGATTCGCAGGGCCGGCTGTTCGTCGCGGACCGGGGCAACCACCGTATCCAGATCTTCGACCAGGAGGGCAACCACCTGGATTCGTACTACCAGTTCAGCCGCATCAGCGGGCTGTTCATCGATTCCGGCGACAACCTCTACGCGATCGACTCCGAGTCCAACCCGGGCAATCACGACGGCTGGCTGACGGGCGTGCGCATCGGCCACGCGTCGGAGGACCGGGTCACCGGATTCATTCCCCCGCACGCGTCGGAGCGCGGGCCGCAAGGTGTGGCCGGCGAGGGCGTGGCGGTGGACTGGGAGGGCAATGTCTACGCGGCCGAGGGCCCGATTTCGCTCGCCGACGCGGGTGGGGGCCTGACCAAGTACGTGCGTGATGGGGGGATGTAGGGCGGCGCGGCCATCGCGGCTCCCTCACGGATGACCACCGGCAGGCGGGCCGTCCCCGTCGCGCCTGCATAATGTCCGGCACGTCCGCGCTGCACGACGCCCGCGCCATGGTGCAGGGCGCGCGCCGCGTCGTGGCGCTGACCGGCGCGGGGATCTCGGCCGAGTCCGGCGTGCCCACCTTTCGCGATGCCGGGGGGCTGTGGCGCAAGTACCGGGTCGAGGAACTTGCGACGCCGGAAGCCCTGCTGCGCGACCCCCGCACCGTGTGGGAGTGGTACGACCACCGCCGCAGCTTTCTGGCGACCTGCGAGCCCAACCCGGCGCACCGCGCGCTGGCTCGGTTTTTTCTGCGGCGCGGCACCGGCGGGCTGATCACCCAGAACGTCGATGGCCTGCACACGCGGGCCGCGCTCGAGGAGGCGGGGGACCGGGCGCCGAACGCGGTCCTGCCCATCGAACTCCATGGAGCGATCGCGCGCGACCGGTGCAACAGCTGCGGCGTCCGCGCCCCGGGCGAGCCACTCGGCGACTCCCTGCCCCGCTGCGCGCGCTGCGGCGGGATGCGCCGTCCCGATGTAGTCCTCTTCGGCGAAGCGCTCGACGGCACATCCCTCGCCCGTGCCCAGTCGATGGCGGCGAGTGCCGATCTCTGTCTCGTCATCGGCACCACCGCCGAGGTCTACCCGGCCGCGGCCATTCCGTGGACCACCCTGCACAGCGGTGGTCACATCATCGAGGTGAACATCCAGACCACCTCGCTCACCAGCGCGGCCTCGATCGCCCTCCAGGGCAAGGCCGGCGAGGTGCTGCCAGCGTTGCTGGGGTAGCCGCGCCGCCGCGGCAACCCGGGGACCCGGGAACTTCGGAACCCCGGGAACGCCCGCCGCACACCGTTGTAGGATCACTCACAGACCCCCGGGAGCGCGCGAGCGGACTGCGCAACTTCCGGTGGTGCAATCCAAAATCGACTATTGAATGTCCAATGAACGATTTTATCGTATTGCGGAATGAACTGCCCCTGTTGAATGGTTCATACATGACTATGAAACGCGTTCCAGGAAAACTCAGCACCGCGGATGTGGCCGAACTCCTCGGGGTTCACCCATCGACCGTAAAGCGGTGGTTTCGAGGGAGCCCCGGGGCAGCCGCGGCCGGCCGGGTGGCCACCACTTCCGGCGGCCACCGCCGGATTCCGCTGGACGTGGCCCTTCGCGTGGCGAGTGAGCGCGGACACCGGGTCTACCTCCACGGATTCGCTGCCGAGGCGGCATTCGTCTGGTCGGCCATCCGGTCCCTTGACGCGGGCCGTCCGAAACCCGCCCAGGATCTGCTGCTCGACTGGTTGAAGTCTCGCCGCACACATCTGATCGGGCGGTTCCTGCGTCACGTCACGAGCCTCGAGCCGGTTGTTGACCCCGCAATTCTGGACAGCGTCTTCGGCGCCTTCATGCGGCGGGTCGGCGACGGTTGGGCGCGGGGAGACCTGCGCATCAGCGACGAGCGGGCGGCCAGCCGAGAGGTCGCGGAGTCGATCTACGCGCTGCTAGACCCGGTTGTCCGCGAGGACAAAAGGCCAGACCCGGCAAGCCCCACCGCGATCGTTGCCACCGTGGAGCCCGACCGGCACATCCTGGGCTCGCTCCTGGTGCGGCTGGTTCTGGCGCAACGGGGCTGGAACGTGGAGTACCTGGGCACGGGGCTGCCCATCGCGGAGATCGTCGCGACCCAGCACCGAACGCAGGCGTCTCTCGTCTGCGTGTCCTTTTCTCCGCCCCGGGGTGCGGCGGATGTGCGCTGCTTCGTCGACGTCGCATGCAGACTCACGGACCCGTGCCACACCTACTCCCTGCTCCTCGGCGGGGGCGGCACCCGCGGCGTGGAGTTCGGGCGCGGAGACTGGCCGTTCGACGACCTCGCGATCCTCCACTCGCTCGCCGAACTCGGAGACTGGCTCGAGCGGCGGCACCATGTCCGAGGCTCACCGCGGCTTCACGGGGGCGCTCGTCATGGCCGCGTTCGACGGTGATTCTCACCATCGCCGTGCTCGCGCAGTGAAAACGGGTACAAGGCGGTAGGCGGCAAGGGCTCACTGACACCGCACTCGCAAGCCAAGCTCGGCGGCCCTAAGATGGGCCTGTCGCGACTCGTCCGCTGCACTACTCCCGCCCCGGATTTCCTCATGCGCTCCAATCGATTGCTTGCGGGTTCCCGCCGCGCCATTCCGCTGGTCCTGGCCATTCTCCTCGCTGGCACCGCGCCCCTCACCGCCCAGGAGTCCCGCCACTTCGACCTCCTCGTCAGCGGCGGGCGCGTCCTCGATGGCACCGGCAATCCGTGGATCCGCGCTGACATCGGCGTGCGCGATGGCCGAATCGCTGCACTGGGGAACCTCGCCGACGCCACCGCCGACCGCGTGATCGATGCAACCGGCCGCTACATCTCCCCCGGATTCATCGACATCCACTCGCATGCGGACGACGGCAGCGGGAGGGGCGGCCGCACCATCCGCAACGACGCCATCCACCGCAAGTCGGCCCCCAATGTGGTGTCGCAGGGCGTCACGACCATCGTCGTCAACCAGGACGGGCGCTCGCCGTGGCCGGTCGCGGACCAGCGGGCCACGCTCGAACGGCAGGGCGTGGGGCCGAACGTGATGCTGATGGTGGGTCACGGAACCGTGCGGGGGATGGTGATGGATGATGATTTCCGCCGCCCGTCCACGGAAGACGAGACCGCGCAGATGGCCGCGCTTGTGCGGCAGGCGCTGGAGGAGGGGGCAGTCGGACTCTCCGCGGGGCTCGAGTATACGCCGGGCCGCTGGAGCACGACCGACGAGGTCGCGGCGCTGGCCGCCGAGCTGGCCCCTTACGATGGCGTGTACATATCGCATGAGCGGGCCGAGGGCGCGGACCCGATGTGGTACCTGCCCAGCCAGCACGAAGGCCGCCCGCCCACGCTGCAGGACGCAGTCATGGAGACGATCGAGATCGGGCGGCGTACTGGCGTGCGGGTCGTCGCGTCGCACATCAAGGCGAAGGGCGTGGCCTATTGGGGATCGAGCGGCTCCGCGATTCAGCTCATCCAGCGCGCCCGCGACGAGGGGGTGCGCGTGTGGGCCGACCAGTACCCCTACCCCACCAGCGGCACGGACGGGAATACGGTGCTGGTGCCGCGCTGGGCGCTGGGCGATCCGGACGCGGACGGGCCCGGTGACCGGCGCTCTCCCGCCGATATGCTGGAGACGAGGTTGCAGGACCCCGAAACGGCGGCCCGGATCCGCACCGACATCGTGCACGAGATCGGGCGGCGCGGGGGAACCGACCGCGTGGTGATCTTCGACCATTCAATCGCCGAGTACGTGGGCAGGAACCTGCAGGACGTGGCCGATCTGCGCGGCGAGGATCCGGTCGAGACGGCGATCGCGCTGCAGCTGGAAGGCGACCGGACGCGCCCCGGAGGCGGACGCATGCGTGGGTTCTCGATGTCGGAGATCGACGTGGAGAACTACGCCGCGCAGCCCTGGGTAGCCACCGCCTCGGACGGGGGCATCGGCTGGCCCGGTGACGGTCCCGTCCACCCGCGCTTCTATGGCACCTTTCCGCGCAAGATCAGGCACTACGCACTGACCGTCGGCGCTCTTTCCCTCGAATCAGCCATCCGTGCGCAGACATCGCTCCCGGCGCGCATCATGGGGCTCGCCGATCGGGGCGAGATTCGCGAGGGCAACTGGGCCGACCTCGTGGTGTTCGACCTCGAGACGATCGCCGATCAGGCCACGTTCGTGGAGCCCCACCAGCACGCGACCGGGATCGACCATGTGCTGGTGAACGGCGAGTTCGTGGTCGAGGACGGCGAGATCCTGATGACGCTGCCGGGGAAGGTGATCGCGTCGCGGAAGGGTCCGCGGTGAGTTCCCCGCGCCGCACCGGGGCCATCCCGAAGACACTTGCGGGCCTGTGTGAGGTCGGATAGACCTACATGTCATGACTCGGCCAGACGCCTCGAGCCCGTCCGGACCTTCAAGTTCGGAGGGACCTGCCAGGAGGAGTGGTTTCCGCGGCCCCATCGCGTTCATGGCCGCGAACCCCATCGCAGCGAACCTGCTCATGGGGTTCCTGCTGTTCGTGGGGCTGATATCGGCGGCCGGTCTCCCGCAGGAGTTCCTTCCCGAGGCTTCGCTGGACCGCATTCAGGTGCTCGTTCCCTACCCGGGCGCCGCGCCGGAGGAGGTCGAGGAATCGATCGTCCGCAAGATCGAGGAGCAGCTCCAGTCGGTCGAAGGGCTGAAGAGGACGGAGTCGTCCGCCGCCGAGGGGCTCGGCTCGGTGATCGTCGAGTTCAGGCAGGGGACGGATTTGAGCCGTGCGCTGGGCGACGTGAAGGCCCAGGTGGACCGCATTCTGACGTTTCCGGCAGATGCCGAGCGTCCGGAAGTCCGTGAAGTCACGAGCCGCCAGAACATCTTTCGTCTCGTCGTATACGGTGCGGCGTCCGAACGCACCATCAAGGAGCTCGCCTACGGTATCGAAGATGGAATCCTGGCGCTGCCCGAGGTGTCGTATGCGCAGATCAGCGGGATTCGCAACTACGAAATCTCGATCGAGGTCCCGCTCGAACGCCTGCGCGCACTCGGCCTGACGCTGGATGACGTCGCCCTGGCCGTTCGCCAGGGTTCGCTGGAACTCTCGGCGGGCAAGATATCCACCGGCGAAGAGGAGATCCGGGTCCGCACGCTGGGCCAGAACTACGGGCAGTTCGACTTCGAGGACATCATCATTCTGACGCGGGCCGACGGCACCTCGGTGCGGCTGGGGCAGATCGCGACCGTGCGCGATGCCTTCGCCGACAGCGACCTGCTGGCTCGCTTCAACGGGCAGCCCGCGGCTCGCATCGACGTCTTTCGCACGTCCGGCGAAGATGTGCTCGACATCGCACAGGCGGTGCGTGGATACATCGATTCCGAAGTCGTGCCCTCCTTGCCCGAAGGGGTCGCGGTCCAGATCTGGAAAGACGACTCGATCGACCTGAGGGGCCGCGTCAGCCTGCTTCTCGAAAACGCCTTCGTGGGCCTTCTTCTCGTCTTCCTGGCGCTCGCGCTCTTCCTGCAGATCAGGCTCGCGATGTGGGTGGCGCTCGGCCTGGCGGTCTCCTTTGCCGGGACCTTCATCGTGATGCAGGTCATGGGCATCTCGATCAGCATGTTCTCGCTGATGGCTCTGGTGCTGGCCCTGGGCATCGTGGTTGACGACGCGATTGTCGTTGGGGAGAACATCTATGCCGAGCGGGAGAGGGGGACCAGGGGTCTGGAGGCGGCGGTCCGCGGGACTCGGCGCATAGCGGGCCCCGTGATCTTTTCGGTGCTCACCACCGTGACCGCGTTCTCCGTGCTGCTCACCGTTCCGGGACCCATCGGCAAGATCGGCCTCAGCATCCCGATCGTAGTGATCGCGGTGCTCATGCTCTCGCTGGTTGAATCGCTGCTCGTGCTTCCGAACCACTTGGCGCACCTTCCCGCCCCCCGCGAGCCCACGTCGCGCGCAGGGCTCGCGGTCAGTCGTGCCCAGAGAGCGGTCGACGCCCTGCTGCGGCGCATTGTCGAGGGGCCGCTCGATCGTGCGCTTCGGTTCGCCACAGCTGCTCCGGCGGTCGTGCTGGCCGCCGTGGCCTCGCTCATGCTGATATCCATGACCATCGTGGGGACGGGAATGGTCAGGTACGAGTTCCTCCCCCAGATCGAGGGCGACGTCGTGTCGGCCAACATCGAGATGCCCGTGGGAACGCCGAGTGAACGCACGGCCGAGGTCGCGGCCCAGCTCGAAGCCGCCGGGCACCGCGTCGTGGAGTCGCTTTCCCTCGAGGCCGGGCCGATCCCGGTCGACGTGAGCATCACTGTGGGCGAGACCGCCCAACTGTTCGATCCTCTGGGCGGGGACGCCGTGGAGGTGCCGAGCGGGCACGTAGGATCCGTGGAATTCAAGCTCCCGGAATTGGCGTTGCGCGACTTCACCTCGACGGAGTTTCAGAACCTGTGGCGCGAGGAGACGGGGACGCTGTCGGGCGTAAGATCGCTGGCCTTTTCGGCGGGCGCGCTCGGGCTGGGTCTCCCGGTCCACCTGGAGCTGTCCCATCCGGAAACGGAGCGCCTGGCGCGGATCGCCGACGAGGTCGTCGCCGGACTGGAATCCATGGGCGGGGTCTACGACGTGCGCACCAGCCATGACGAGGGCGTGCGCGAACTGCAGCTGGAACTGAAGCCCGCGGCGAGAACGCTGAACCTCACGCTCGATCACTTTGCCCGCCAGGTTCGCGCGGCCTTCTTCGGCAGCGAGGCCCTGCGCGTGCAGCGCGGTCGGGAGGAGATGCGGGTCTATGTTCGCCTGCCGGAGGAGCAGCGGAACTCGCCTGCCGATATCGAGGACTACCTCGTGCGCACCCCACAGGGAGGCGAGGTCCCTCTTGGCCAGGTCGCGCACGTGCGATTGGCCAGGTCACCGACGACGATCAACCGTCTCGACGAGCGGCGGGTCATCACGGTCACGGCCAGCATCGACAACACGGTTGTCACCGGGCAGGGGGTGAACAGCAACCTGGAGCGCAATCTGCTGGCCAGGCTGGGAGAGGAGCATCCCGGATTCACCTATGCCCAGGGGGGGGAACAGCGGCAGCAGCAGGAGGTGAACGAATCGCTCCCCAGGTCGGTGTTTTTCGCCTTTCTCGTGATGTACGTCCTGATGGCGATCCCGTTCGGCTCCTACTCGCAGCCGCTCATCGTAATGACCGCGATTCCGCTGGGACTCGTGGGGGCGCTGGCGGGACACCTTCTGCTGGGACTCAGCCTCGGGTTCTCGTCCGTCCAGGGACTGATCGGGGTGAGCGGCGTGGTCGTGAACGATTCGCTGATGATGATCAAGTTCATCAATCGCGCCCGGGAAAGCGGTCTCGATCCGAGAGAAGCGATTGTCGCCGGTGCCAAGGCGCGCTTCCGCGCAATCCTCCTGACCTCGGTGACCACGTTTCTCGGTGTGGCTCCGCTAATGCTGGAGACCAGCGTTCAGACGCAGCACCTGGTGCCGCTCGCAACCTCGGTCGGCTTCGGCGTCCTGATCGCGACCTTCCTGCTCATGCTGGTGGTCCCGGCTCTGGTCGCGCTTCAGTTCAACCTCGAGAGTTGGCGGGGGCGGCGGTCGGCGTAGCTTCCCACACTTCGTGCATGACCCGCAGTGCGTTCCGACCCAGGATTCTCTCTACGCGCTCCGCCGTGTGTCCGCGCGCCAGCAGCATTTCGGCAAGCTTCCGGAACTGGTCCGGGCCCTGGAGGTCCGGTATGAACGGCACGACTCCGGCGCGTTCGCCCGCGGCGCCGATCCCCGCTGCGCGGCGTGCTTCGACATCCCTTCGCGCCGCTTCGTAGGCGGCGTCCATGTCGTCGTAGGCGGTCGTCCCTCCGTCAGTGCCAACGCCCACGTGCTCCTCGCCGCACACCTGAACGGCGTGCTCGATGTGTCGGACGACGTCGTCCGCCACGGCCATACCGTCGGCTGCCAGGAAGGGCATGAAGTAGATCCCGACGATCCCTCCGCCCTCGGCGACCAGACGCAGTTCCTGGTCGGTCTTGTTACGCGGGAGGTCGGTGACGGCCCGGCAGCCGGTGTGGGTGATCGCGATGGGCCTGGTGGATGCGGCAATCGCGTCGAGGCAGGTCTGCTCGCCGCTGTGGCTGAGGTCCACCAGCGTGTTGGTGGCGTTGAGTTCGGCCACGACTTCACGCCCGAAGTCCGTGAGCCCCCCGTTTTCGGGCACCATCGACCCGTGCCCGAGCTGGTTGGCGACGTTGTAGGTGAGCTGGATGATCTTGACCCCCAGGCCGGCGAAGATGCCGACCCGCTGCGCGTCGCCGCCCATCATCGCCGCGTTCTGGAAGCCCTGGATGATTCCGACCTTGCCTTCTCGTGCCGCCCGCTCGATGTCGCCGGCCGCCCAGACCTTGAGGAGCGCATCGGGGTGTGTGCGGATGATCCTGTTCCACCGGGCGATGTCGGCTACCGAGCTCTCGAAGGGGTCCTGGGGGCCCGCGACGTAGCCGATCGTGGTGTTGACAGCGGCGGTGCCGGAAGCGAGAGCGTCGGCGAGGGCGCGTTCGTCGAGCGAGGTCCGCCGCTCGCCCTGAAGGGCCTGTGAAGGACCCTCGGACCTCGGGATGTTCGGGTTCCGGATGCCGCCGAGCATGTTGATGACGAAGAGATCGGATTCGGGGCCGGTCGCAGAGGGTTCGGGCCGTGTGCAGGCGGCGCCTGCACTCGCGAGCGCGATGCCTGCGGTCGAAGCGAGGAAGGCGCGGCGGCTCGGGTGTTCCTCCTCGCGTGTCGCGGCCATGGCCGTCCTTCGGCTGGTCACTTCGAGCCTCCGAATCGCAGCCATGGGACCAGCATCGGCATGCTCGCCTGGTAGTCGCGATAGCCGGGGTACTTGCCTGCGGAGATCGACTCAGTCAGGCGGATGGAGGGGATGAACAGGGCGGTGAGCAGAATGAACCCGAGGCCCGTCCAATGCAGCCACTGCCCCGAGGCCGCGACGCCGAACAGGTAGAAGATCAACCACATGCCCAGTTCGCAGAAGTAGTTGGGATGACGGCTGTAGCGGTACAGGCCGGTTGTCATGAACGGCTCGGTGACATCCTCCCCCGCCGCGATCTTCCTCTTCTTGTCCTGTTGAAACGTCCACATCTGTTCATCGGCCACAGTCTCAACCACGAACAACACGAAGAACAACCCGGCGGCAAGGAAGTCCAGCCAGCCGAGCGGCGCCTCGGTCCAGATCGCGGCCTGGTGCACCGGCGACGTGAACCACCAGATGATCAGCATCTGCCCGAAGCTGTTGAAGACGAGGTTGAGCACCTGGAAGGCCATTGGGTTTGTGCGCTCGCGGACGACCGCCCACCGGTAGTCTTCGCCCCCCGGCTGGTACCCCCCCTTGCGGGCGAAGTTGAAGGTCAGGCGCGCGCCCCAGAGGCAGACCAGCACCGTCATGACGTTTGCTCGCGGCACGGCGAAATCCAGGCTGGCCGCAACGATCAGGCAGTAGGCCGGCGGGCAGAGCGACCACAGGCGGTCGACCCAGGAGCACTCGCGCGTGATTACCGACGTCAGCCAGACCAGGGCGGCCAGGATCAGGCACAGGTCGAGGGCCGTGCCGTAGGGGGTGCCGGTTAGCGGGTGGGGGATGAGGTTGAGGTTGGGCATGTGGCGGTTCTCGGTGGCGCTGGGCGTGTATTACCGGACTTGAAGTTGCGGCGCTGCCCCGGCCAGGTCCAGCGGAAGTGCGGACTATTGGGTCCGATTCCGGCAAAGGAAAAGTCATATTTGCATTACACATTGTAATGTTCAGTGTACATTTCGTGACTCCGTTCCGGTCCCCGGCTCCCCCAGCCCATTTGGCTTCGCTACACCCCCGTGACGTGATCGCCTTGTGGTCAACAACGTTGTTGACAACAAATGTGTTGACGGCTAGCCTTCGAGAGGCGGTTTAGCCACAGGTCTCAAGCTTGATTCACTCACCCCGAACGAAGGAGGGGCCATGAAGTCATCCACCGGCCGCTGGGTGAGCGGCGACGACTTCTTTGATCGCAAGAGAGAATTGGCAGTTCTCGAGTCCCGTGTCCGCGACGGAAACCACATGGTGATGACCGGCCAGCGCCGCATGGGGAAGACCAGCATTCTGCAAGAGCTGGGAGGCAGACTCGAACTGGAGGGCTGGGTGTTTCTCTTCGCCGATGTGGAGGCGGACCGCTCGGAGGAAGACATGATCGCGAGTCTGGCCAGGGCCATCCATCCGGTCACGCCAATCTCTTCGCGCTTCCTCAGGGCCACGGGCCGCAGGTTCCGGAGACTGGCCGGGAAGGTGGACCAGATCACCGCTCATCAGTTTGCCGTCCGATTCCGTGGTGGCCTGGACTCCGGGAACTGGCGGCGTCACGGGGAGAACCTGATCGCCCACTGCGCCGCACACCGACAGCCGGTGCTCATGGTCATTGACGAAATCCCCATCTTCCTGGCGAGACTCCTCCGGCAGGAGAACGGTCGCCAGCGTGTGGACGAGTTCCTGAGCTGGTTGCGGGCCGTGTTCCAGAAGGGCGATGTCGGCTTTCCCGTGTTGATCCTGTCTGGCAGCATCGGACTCGCGCCGTTGGTCGAACGCCTGGGAATTTCTGACCGCATCAACTACCTGGATTCCATCCGGCTGCGTCCGTGGAACCTCGAGACCTCGGTCCAATGCTTCGAGAAGCTCATGACGACCTACGGACTATCCGCCGACGACGGAGTGGCGCGGGCGGTCTACGAGCATCTCGGCATCGGCATCCCGCAGTACGTGCAGTCCTTCTTCGCCTGTCTCCGGGACTACGTCCGGATGCAGGGCCGAAACCGGATTGCGTTGGACGATGTTGCGGAAGTGTACCGCACGGAGTTGCTCGGACCATCGGGACAGATCGACCTGGCACACTACGAAGCCCGGCTTCGCGATGGCCTGGGTGACGCACACCGCTACCGGCTTGCAATGGAGATCCTGGCTGAAGCCGCGGTCCAGGGCACCTTTACGACCGAGGCTCGCCGTCAGTTGGAGAAGAGGCATTCCAGGCTCGTGGAGGACGCCCCACGGCTGGTCACCGAAACCCTCGACGTCCTCGTCCATGACGACTATCTCGAACCGCATCCAGACGGCCACCGATTCATGATGAAGCTGCTGCGGGACTGGTGGAGAGCCCGTTTTCGGCACCACTACAGGCCCCTGGCCGAGAATCGCACGATCGGCTTCCGGGAGGGTGACGCGCCATGACCCAACCACCGAAGCGCACCATCCGGAAGTTCAATCCGGGCGTCTTCCAGTCGGACCAGGAGGTCATCGACCAGTTCGTAGTGCGAACGAGGGAACTGGAGACGGTCCTGGAGATACTCCGCGAGAACATCGGCGCTCCGTCCTGCCAGCACACGCTCGTCGTGGGCCCACGGGGCAGGGGGAAGACCATGCTGTTGGCGCGTGTCGCCGCCCAACTCAGAACCGATCCGCAACTTCGGCGGACTCTGCTGCCGGTTCGCTTCATGGAGGAGAGCGTGGAGGTCTTCGACATCGGAGACTTCTGGCTGGAGGCGTTGCTCTATCTGGCGAAGGAGTGCGCCGAACAGAATCCCGATCTCTGCGGCGAGCTGGAGGCAACACACGTCGCTCTGGCGCGCCGGCCCTCGGGAGACGAGGTGGCCGGGCACGCCAAGGCCGCACTTCTGGATGCTGCCGACCGGCTGGGCAGACGGCTGGTCATCATGGTGGAAAATCTGCAGAGCCTGTGCGAAGAGACGGACGAAGACTTTGGATGGCAACTGCGACAGTCCCTCCAATCGGATCCCGAGATCGTGCTCCTGGGGACCGCCACAAGCCATTTCGAGGCACTGGACGACGCAAACGCACCGTTCTTCGAACTCTTCCGCATCCTCCAATTGAAGTCCCTGAGTACCGAGGAGTGCCAGGACCTGTGGCATGCGATCACCGGCGAGCGCCGCGAGGCCAGGCAGATGCGGCCGTTGGAAATCCTCACGGGCGGGAATCCGCGTCTCCTGGTGATCGTCGCCCAATTTGCGCGCCACCGCACGATGTCGAGGCTCCTGGAGGAGTTGGTGGGCCTCGTCGACGATCACAGCGAGTATTTCCGCAGCAACCTGAATTCGCTGCCCAGGACCGAGCGCAGGGTCTACGCGGCTCTGGCCGACCTTTGGCGGCCTTCGACTACGCGCGATGTCGCAAACAGGGCGCGCTCGGGAGTGCGGAAGACATCCGCCTTGCTGGGACGGTTGATGGGTCGAGGCGCGGTCACAGCCGACGGAGATGGAAGGAATCGGCTGTACTCCGTCGCGGAGCCGCTCCACTGCATCTACTACAAGCTGAGGCGCTGGCGGGACGAGGCGGCAGTTGTCCAGGGGCTGATCCGGTTCATGGTGGCATTCTACGGTCCAGACGAAACCGAGAAGATCCTCGGCTCCGTGCTCGCCGACGAGAGATTCCAGGAAGTCTTCCGTAGCGCACAGGAGGATGTCGACCCGGAGTTCGTCGAGGTTCCCGCAGGGTTAGCTGCGGATGCCTATCGTGAACTCGGCGAGCGACATCGGGGGCTCGGCGCCCAGGACTGGCAAATCCATGTGGCGGGTGAACTGCTCAACATCGGCGTGCACCTGGTGAAATCAGGACAGTACGAGCGCTCGATCGAGTACAACGACGAACTGATCCAGCGTTTCGATTCCACCTTGGTCCCGGAAGTGCGAGTGTCCGTCGCAAGAGCCTTCTTCAACCTGGCCACGGCAAGACAGTACGCAGGCCAGGACGAGGCGGCGGTCACCGCCTTCACCGAGGTGGTGACCCGTTTCGGCAGTTCAAGAGTGCCGGACATCCAGGAATGCGTGGCCGCGTCACTGTTGAACCGTGGATTCCTGCAGGACCGGCTTAGCGAGCAAGAGGCGGCGATAGCGTCCTATGATGACGCCGCCAAGCGGTTCGGTGACAGCCCCATGTCTCCACTGCGCGCGTGCGTCGCGAAGGCGCTCCTGAACAAGGGCTCCACCTTGGCGGACCTCGAATCACCCGAATCGATGGACACTGCGATCGCGATCTGGGACGACCTGATCCGGCGGTTCGGCAGGGACACCGACCCGGACATCCAGGTGGAGGTCGCGCGCGCTTTCATCAAGAAGGCAAGCGTGGAGATAACTATGATCAGGAACGAGGCGGCCGTCGCCACCTGCGACGAGGTCGTCAAGCGCTACCGGGCCAGCGACCGGGCGGGCCTTCGGCGGGGGATGGCCATGGCGCTGGAGCTCAAAGCAAGGAGCTTGAATCGACTGAGACGCGGCCGGGCGGCTCTCGAAGCTTGCGATGTCCTGGTCCGCGACTTCGGGGGCATCACGGGGTATAGCGAAATCCCAGCCAAATGGCGCGCCATGGGGAGCCGGGTGCACGCGCTGGTCCTCCAAGGAGACGAATCGTCGGCGGTTCGGGTTTTCCGAAGGATGTGCGAAGAGCTCGATGTCGCCGACCGCGACATGATCGGCAAGATCGTCTGGGACACCATCGATCTGATCGCCGCTGGAGCGCCGCCCGGCGTCTTCGCGGATGCACTCGCTGACAGCGCCGAAGACTGCGAGGCGTTTGTGCCGTTGCGAGCCGCGCTCCTACAGCGTGCGGGACGGCCCGAGAATGTGCCTGAAGAGTTCGAAAAGGTCGCCGGGGACATCGTTCGGACGATTGATGAACGGAGTGGGTGAGGCCGACCCCGACCGTCGTCTCCGCCAGCGAGAGGGTAGGTCGCAATGGCATCGCGACCGAGGTACAACTGTTGTCCGCTTCGCGGCGCCCCACACAACACCCTCACGCAAGCGCACCCGCCCCCATACCCCACCGGCCATTGACATTCCCTGTCCCGCACCACATATAGGGGCCTTCCTCAACCAACCCTTGTCTCCGGTACTCCAGCCCCGCCACTTCCCGGGATCACCCATGGGTCAGACGCTCCTGCAAAAGGTCTGGGACCTGCACACGGTCCGGCGCCTCCCTTCCGGGCAGACGCAGCTCTTCATCGGTCTGCACCTGATCCACGAGGTGACCTCGCCGCAGGCGTTCGACATGCTGCGGGGGCGCGGGGTCGGCGTGGCGTTTCCGGAGCGCACGTACGGGACGGTCGACCACATCATTCCGACGCTGGATCAGTCGCGGCCCTTTGCCGACGGCCTCGCCGAGCAGATGATGGCCGCGCTCGAGCGCAACTGTGACGAGTTCGGGATCCGCGTCGCCGGGCTTGGGAGCGACCGGCAGGGCATCGTGCATGTGATCGGGCCTGAACTGGGGCTGACGCAGCCCGGGATGACGATCGCGTGCGGCGACAGCCACACGTCCACGCACGGGGCCTTCGGGGCGGTGGCCTTCGGGATCGGGACTTCGCAGGTGCGCGATGTGCTGGCTTCGCAGTGTCTCGCGATCGCCCCGCTGAAGGTGCGGCGGATTTCGGTGTCGGGTGAGCTCGGGCCGGGCGTCTACGCCAAGGACGTAATCCTCGAGATCATCGCGCGGCTGGGCGTGCGCGGGGGCGTGGGCTACGCGTACGAGTATGGCGGCGAGGCGGTCGAGCGGATGACGATGGACGAGCGGATGACGATGTGCAACATGTCCATCGAGGGCGGGGCGCGGATCGGGTACGTCAACCCGGACGAGACGACGTTCGCGTACCTGGCGGGGCGGCCGCACGTGCCCGCTGGAGACGCCTTTGAGCGGGCGAAGGCGTGGTGGTGCTCCATGGCCTCCGACGACGACGCGGTCTACGACGATGTCGTGGAGATCGACGGGGGGGCCATCGAGCCGCGGGTGACGTGGGGGATCAACCCGGGCCAGTCCATCGGGGTCTCGCAGCCGATCCCCGACCCGGCGTCGGCCGCCAGCGGCGGGGACGCGATCGGCGAGGCGCTCGACTTCATGGGCTTTGCGGCCGGGTCGCCCCTGGCCGGCACGAAGGTCGATGTGGCGTTTGTGGGCTCGTGCACGAACGGGCGGCTGTCGGATCTGAGGGAGGCCGCGCGGGTGGTTCGGGGCTCCAGCGTGGCACCGCATGTGAGGGCGCTGGTGGTTCCGGGGTCGACCAGGGTTCGGCAGGCCGCCGAAGCGGAAGGGCTCGACGAGGTGTTTCTGCAGGCCGGGTTCGAGTGGCGCGGCGCGGGGTGCTCGATGTGCCTGGCGATGAACCCGGACCGGCTCAACGGCCGCGAGGTGTGCGCGTCGTCGTCGAACCGCAACTTCAAGGGGCGGCAGGGGAGCCCGAGCGGACGCACTCTGCTGATGAGTCCGGCGATGGTCGCCGCGGCAGCCATCAGTGGCGAGGTCACCGACGTGAGGACGATGCTGTGAGCGGGGTCAAGCCGATCGACCGGGTCGAGGGAACCGCCGTCCCGCTGCGGGGCGACAATATCGACACCGACCGGATCATCCCCGCGCGTTTTCTGAAAGAGATCAGCTTCAGCGGCCTCGGCGCGCACGTCTTCGCCGACGACCGCCGCTCGATGCCGGGGCATCCGTTCGCGGACCCGGTCTTTGCCGGAGCGTCCATTCTGCTCGTCAACGAGAACTTCGGCTCCGGCTCGTCGCGCGAACACGCGCCGCAGGCGCTCATGCGGTGGGGTATCGGCGCGTGCGTGGGCCAGTCCTTCTCGGAGATCTTTCTGGCCAACTCGACCACGATCGGGCTGCCGTGCGCGACGGCTGCCGCGGACGACATCGCGGCGCTGATGGCGATCGCCGAGCGCACGCCGGCGACCCCGATGGCGCTGAGCGTTCGCACCCGCACCATCACGGCGGGCGACCGCACCGTCGCGCTCCACTTCCCCACCGTGGTGCGCGACTCCTTCCTCACCGGTCAATGGGACGCCACGGGCCTCCTGCTCAGCGAGTTCGAGGACGTGCAACAGGTCGCGTCCCGACTTCCCTACGTCCGGGGATTCTGAGCCGCAACCAGCCGCGCTTCAGGATCTCCGTTTCGGAGCCCTCCCATGGCCAACGACCGCATTACCATCTTCGACACCACGCTTCGCGACGGCGAACAGGCGCCGGGCTTCTCGCTCAATACCGGGCAGAAGATTCGACTTGCCCGCCAACTCGAGGCGCTGGGAGTCGACGTCATGGAGGTCGGGTTCCCGGTCGCCTCCGACGACGACGCGCGGGCGGTCAAGCTCATCGCACAGGAGATTCGCGGTCCGGTGCTCGCCGCCCTGGGACGCTGCAACTCCACTGACATCGAGCTCGTCGGCGAGCTGCTCGGGTTTGCGGCACGCCCTCGCGTACACACCTTCATCGCCACCTCCGATCTGCACCTGGAGCACAAGCTGCGGATCACCCGCGAGGAGTGCATCGAGGCCGTCCGCTGCAGCATCACTCAGGCGCGCAGCTACACCGACGACATCGAGTTCTCGGCCGAGGATGCGACGCGCAGCGACATGGACTTCCTGTGTCAGGTCGTGGACACGGCGATCGCGGCGGGGGCGACGACCATCAACCTGCCCGACACCGTGGGCTACTGCGTCCCCAGCGAGATCGCGATGTTCTACCGGACCGTGATGGCCGGGATCAGCGACGCGGACGGCGTCGTGTTCAGCACGCACTGTCACGACGACCTGGGGCTTGCCGTAGCCAACTCTCTGGCCGCGGTGCTAGCGGGTGTGCGGCAGGTCGAGTGCACAATCAACGGGATCGGTGAGCGCGCGGGCAACGCCTCGCTCGAGGAAGTCGTCATGGCGATGCATGTCCGGCACGATCTGCTGCCGTACGACACCGGGATCGACACCACCCGGCTCTTCCGTTCCAGCCGCCTGCTCTCGGAACTCACCGGAGAGCCCGTGCAGGCGAACAAGGCCATCGTGGGCCGCAACGCCTTCGCCCACGAGGCGGGTATTCACCAACACGGAATGATCCAGGACCGCCGGACCTACGAGATCATGCGGCCCGAAGACATCGGCGTGGAATCGACGTTGGTGCTGGGGAAGCACTCTGGACGCCACGCGGTTCGCAGGCGGTGCGAGCAACTGGGCCATGAACTCGTCCCCGCTGAACTCGACCGCGTGTATCGGGCGGTAATCGCGCTGGCCGAGAGCGGGAAGCCGGCCAGTGACGACGACCTCGAGGAGATTGTGGAGCGCGGGTAGCCACACCAGAGCCCACAATCCACCACCCCCGCCCGGGAACCCCGGGGAACCGACGGGAACTCGGAAACCCGCCCAGGCCCCTCCGTGTATCCGACATATCAGGTCCACGGGCCGATTTGACAGATACAAGCAAGCGGAGAGGCGGGACAAGATGAAGCCGAACACCAGATCCCTGACGACGCCCCTGGCCTTGGCCACAATCTCGCTCGCCGCCTGCGACAACGCCCTCACCACCCCCTACCCATCTGTCCAGTCGGCAACGAAGCCGGATGCGACCATCGCCCGAACGGAAGCCGCTGGGGCCTGGGCGACCATGGCAATGAGCCAAGCCTCGGGGAGCTTCCAGATCGAGGTGATCCCGGCCGATGCCGGTGCCGAAGCGCTACTGTCGACGATCCGACGGGCGGCCGGAAGATGGATGCGGATCCTGAGGCATACCGAGTTGCCAGAAGTGCAGTTCGACGAAGGTCCAAAGCGTGATTGCATCGGACTGCGGCTCGACGAGGGTCCCAGAGTCGTGGATGACCTGGCGATTCTGGTGTCCGTCCGAAACATGGACGGCCTCGGTGGCACTCTCGCGCTGAGTGGGCCTTGCTGGGTGCACTGGGAAAGCTCCCTGCCCTATCTGGGCGGCCTGATTCTGGACCAGGCGGATGTAGCGGAACTGGATGCCCGGGGTATCAGTGATCTGGTCGTACACGAAATCGGTCACGTACTCGGAATCGGCTCCCTGTGGGGGAACTTCGGGTTCCTCCGCAATCCCTCGCTCTTTGCGCCCGGAGCCGACACTCATTTCGAGGGCAACCTGGCAATCGCGGCTTTCGACAACGCCGGCGGGGCGGGTTACCTGCATGGCAAGGTGCCGGTGGAAAACGTCATGGGCGCGGGATCCGCCGATGTCCACTGGCGCGAGGGGGTCCTCGGGTCCGAGCTCATGACGCCTGTTCTGGCTCCTGATGAGAGCTCGCCCCTGAGTGCCATCACCATTCAGTCCCTGGCGGATATGGGCTATGCGGTAGACCTGTCCCAGGCCGATGAGTTCACCATTCCGGCAGGGGGCGGCGGCGGCAACAACCATGAGGGCCAGCACCACAATGCCCTCAGTCTGGCCCACGATGTGCACGCTGGGCCGCTACTGGCGCTCAACCCCGAAGGACGCCTCGTGGAGGTGCCGCGGCGGTGAGCCGCCCGGTGGCTCACCTATTGATCCGCAGTTGCCGGTCGGGCCATCCTTAGGTAGCGGCGTCACTCTTCTGCGCTGCGTGACTCCAGCGACCGATTGAGATGCCACCACGAACCTCCCTCCGCGCTATTATTGCCCTGCTCGGTTGCTCGGCGTTCACCGCCTGCGACGAGGCCGTGAGGATCATCGAACCACCGGTGGTCGAGCCTCCGACCCCGGTTCCCACCATGGTCCAGGTGGTTTCAGGCGGCGGTCAACGCGGCGTGCAGGGATTGTCGCTGCTGGACCCCGTCGTCGTCCGGATCCTGGACCAGCAGGGCGAGGCCATGGCCGGGCAGAGCGTCACCTTCGCCCCTGGCGCGGGGCACGGGACGGCAGACCCCGCCTCGGCCACCACCGACAGCGACGGACAGGCAGCCACCAGCTGGACCCTCGGGCCCGATCCCGGAGACCAGACCCTCACTCTCACCGCGGCAGAAGCGACCGCCACGGTCACGGCAGCGTCCCTCGACCTCGAGGCGGAACTCGATACCATCTTCCTGCCACCGACCGAGTCCGAGATGGACGCCGTGCGCGCCGATTGGGCGGGCCGTGACTATTCCGCCCTCGGCGCTCGCGTGGAACTCGCCGAGGAACTCGCCCTCGCGGGGGTGACGGCCAACCTGCAGATCGTGTCGCACACCGTCGGCGGGTCCCGCCACTACGGCGCGATCATCGTGCCGGACGGCGGCGCTGCGGAGCGGAGCCTGCCGATCCTGGCCTACCTGCACGGCGGGGACGGCGGCGTGTCGATCGCCGATATCCAGATCGCCGCGTTCGCCCTCGGAGAGCTGCGCGACAGCTTCGTCTACGTGATTCCGTCGTTTCGGAGCGAGCCGCTGCGCTACGGGGACAGCACCTGGGTCTCGGAGGGGAACTCCAGCCACTGGGACCACGACGTCGACGATGTGCTCGCCCTCGTCAACGTCGCCATCGAGACGATTCCCCAGGCGAAGCCCGATTCCATCAACCTGCTCGGCGGCAGTCGCGGAGGCGGGGTCGCGCTCCTGGCCGGGGTTCGTGACGAACGGATCGCCCGGATCGTCGCCTTCTTCGGTCCTACCTACTTTTTTGATGACTGGGTCCGGGAAATCGCGCGTGAGGCTGCATTGCGCATGCCTCGCAGGCTGACCGGGGTCGCGCACCTCGACTCGACCATCGTCCAACCCTATTTCCGGGGCGACCTGACCCGCGCCGACGCACGGATCGCACTGGTGCGCCGCTCCTCTGCCCTGTTTGCGGCCGACCTGCCTTCTGTGCAGCTGCACCACGGCACCATCGACCAGACGGTTGACGTCTCCCAGGCCGAAGCACTGATCGAGAGGATGGAGGCCCTCGGGCGCGGGGCACCCGATTTCGAGGCCTACATCTACGAGGGAGGCGGGCACGAGATCCTTGGGCTCGGTGAAGCCATCCCGCGCGCAGTGGCGTTTCTGGCGAGGGCGTTCGGGCCTGGGGGGTCGTAGGGCCGCAACTGCAGCCCGTTAGCCGGACCGGCCCTCCGCGTGATCCACAATCCCCTGCAGCATGCCGCGGAAGATGAGCCAGTGAACCGGATAGAGCCCGTACCAGTACACCAGCCCTCCCAGGCCCAGTGGATCGAAGACGGCCGTTTGCGTGACTCGACTGCCTCCGGCCGCCGGCTCGACCTCGAACTGCAGCCAGGCCCGCCCAGGGAGCTTCATTTCCGCACGCAGCCGTAGCAGACGGCCCGCCTCGAAGGCCTGGACACGCCAGAAATCGAGTGCGTCGCCGGGGCGCACTTCAACCGGATGTGGCCGCCCGCGTCGCATGCCGACCCCGCCGAGCCACAAATCGATCAAGCCGCGCAGCCGCCACAGCCAGGTTGCAAAGTACCAGCCGTGGACACCGCCAATGCGCTGAATTGCGGCAAATGCCCATGAAGCCGGGACCGCCGCCTGCGCATGCTGGCGATCAACCAGCCGCGAGCCGAACCGCCTGCCGCCCCATTGTGGAGCGCCCCCGCCAGAGGACACGGCGCCGTTCCATCGCGTGCGCGCCATCTCGCGATCTTCCTCGCGCAGCGCCCGGGCGATCGCATCACCGACCCCGAGCGGGCACACCGCAAACCGCTCCACCGCCGAAGCGTCGCGTACCACCGTATCGTTGCGCAGGCTGTCGATCAGCTTTCGACCCGTCCGCGCGTAGAGCGGCGTCACCAGCCCCAGCCACAGGCCGGAGATCCGGGGAGTCAGCAGCGGAACCGGTATCATCAGCCGCCTCACACCGATCTGACGGGCGTATTCCTGCATGAGTTGTGCGTAGGAGAGGCGCTGTGGTCCTCCAATCTCGAAGACTGCGCTACCGTCCTGCTTCAGGTCCAGACCGAGGACGAGATAGGTCACCACATCTTCGATGGCGATCGGCTGAGCCCTGGCCCGCACCCAGCGCGGCGTGACCATCACGGGCAGCTTGTTGACCAGGTGGCGAACCATCTCGAACGACAGCGACCCCGACCCGATGATGATCGACGCGCGAAACTCCACCGTGGGTGGCCCCTCCGCAGCCAGGATCTCCCCCACCTCCCGGCGGCTCGCCAGGTGGGGCGAGAGTCGGTCGTCGCCGCCGAGGCCGCCCAGGTAGATCACGCGCCGCACTCCCCGCCGCCGGGCCGCGCGGGCGAAGTTGCGCGCGCCGATGCGGTCCCGCTCCTCGAAGTCGCCGCCGGATCCCATCGAGTGGACGAGGTAGTAGGCCGTGTGGACGCCCTCCAGCGCGGCGAGGAGGGAGTCGGGGTCGAGGACATCGCCCCGGACGATCTCGGTGGACGGCGAGAAGCGCCCGCTCAGGTAGCCAGGAGTGCGGGCAAGGCAGCGAACACGCGCTCCCCTTTCCTCCAGTGCCGGGACCAGGCGGCCGCCAACGTAACCGCTTGCCCCCGTGACGAGGACGACGGGCTGTCTTCCTGCTCCTTCCGACACCGGGCTTTGGCTTTCAGACTGCCGGCAATTGCGGATCGCGTTCATGTGCGGTGAATACTCCGCCTCGGCGTTGCGGTTCCCGGGGTTCCGCAGGTTGCGCCGAGGAGCGGATCGCTTGAGATTTGCGCCCGATCCGGCCAGCCCACCGCGGGAGACGAACATGAGCGACGCACCGGCACGCATTACCGCTTCGCAGGTAACGATGATTCTTCAACGGGCGGCTGAGATCGATGCGCGGGGCGACTCGCTGACCGTCGAGGAGTTGCGGCGGATTGCGTCCGAGGCCGGGATCGACCCGGCGGCGACGGAGGCTGCGATCGAGGAGGTCACGGCGGGTGAGGAGCCTGCACCCGTGCCGGCTGTTCAGGTGGAGGGAGAGGTGCCCAGGTTGCCCACGAAGCAGTCGAAATCGCCGTCACCCGGTTGGATAGTGGCGAGCGGTGCGGTGGGGACGGCGTTGGGGTTCATCACCGCGCTGCCGGAGGTCGTAGGCATCCCGGCCTTTGGCGCCACCATCCTGTACCTCATCGTCAGAGCAGTGCAGAGCATGAAGCGGGGCTCCCAGCTCAGCTTCCAGCTTCAGAACTTTGCGGTCTGGTTCGGAATGTTCGTGGGTGCGAGCGCTATCGGAGTGATGAGCGACTTCGAAACCCTGGAGATGTTTTTGACGCTCTGGATCGTTACCTCGGGCGTCGGTGGACTCATCGTCCGATTCGGTCCCCGCGAGGAGGAACCGGAGAACGACGTACACCGGATCGGCCACGGGAGCCGCTAGGGTCTGGACCCTGGCCGACCCGCCTGCCCCCTAACGCGACCCCTTCACCCGCACCGTCACCAGATCGTTCAGGTAGTAGTGCCGGTGGCGCACGTCGGAGGCGTAGTGCTGCAGCAGGCGGAGTGACAGGTCCTGTTCGCTTGCGGGGGCCGCGTGTTGCTCGAGGAACTCCATCTGCTCCTCCAGGTTCGTCCCCTGCGGCGCCGCCAGAAACTCCATCACGGCACTTCCCTTCTCGCGGCGTATCGATACGCGCAGCCGCCGGAGCCCCGCCGCGTCCGGACCATCCCTTTCCGCGAGACTGAGGAGCACCTCTTCGCCGGCGGCCCGGAGACGCTCGCCCGATTCCTTGTTCCATCCGAGAAGCCGGGAAAACTCGGTCAGGAAGTCGTCCAGCAGGTGCCGGACCCCGGCGTCCAGGGACATGTCGATGTTGCCGCGCCGGGACAACCACTGCCCCCATCCGAAAAACAGTCCCACGAGCACGAAGAGAACGACCAGCACGACTACTGCGGCCGACGCGATCCAGATCAGGTAGGAGGTTTCCAAGGCGATTGTCCGGTTGTGGGTTGTCCCGCTGGCGGTCCAGGTCCGTCGTCAGCTGACCGGCCTGCTCCTGGGCACCAGCCTCGCCGACCAAAGTCCCGAATTCGTGTCCGAGAAGAAGACGCGGCCCTTGAAGGGCATCGCGCTCCAGGCCATCGGCGAGTTGGGAACATAACCAATCGGGTCATAGGCCTTGAAGACGGCGATTTCGCGGCCCTGCGTGTAGAGGTTGCCCATCAGATCACCCGACACGTCCACCATGCGCACGCCCCCCTCGTAGTAGGCCTGGTAGAGGATGTCGTCCTCGACCCAGATGTTGTGCGCCCCGTACTCGGGCACCTCGTAGCGCGCCACCATCCGCGGCGACTCGGGGTCGGAGAAGTCGACGATCTGGATGTAGCCCCGGGTCGCCAGCGGAATCCCGTTCATGCCGGTCTCGGGGTCGTAGGGAAGCTGATAGGATCCGCGTCCCTGGCCCGGCCCCTCCCACGCGAGCCCGCGCCGGCTCATGATCTCGTCGCCCAGGAAGACATAGTGCTTCCCCGTCGACTGCGAGATGTACGGAAAGACCGCGTGGGTCGCGCCGCCGGGAATGGGATAGCTGCTGACCAGCACCGGATTCTCGGGCGAACCGCCCCATCGCCCATCGCCCACATCGACAACCACCAGCCCGTTCTCCCACTCGGCCGAATAGGCGAGCCCGTCAAGCACCCACACGTCGTGCAGCCGGCTGTTCGGGTGGTTGTACTCGCCGACCAGACGCGGGTTGTAGAGGTCGCTCATGTCCAGGATGACGTACTTGTCGCCTCCCGCCAGCGCATAGACGTACTCGTTCGTCGGGAACGCGTTGTGCACGCCGCCCGTCAGCCCGTGGTCCGTCACCTCCGACGCGATCACCGGGTGCGCGGGGTCCGCCAGGTCGAGGACGACGACGCCATTGCGCCGGTTCGACGCCCCCTCGCGCGTCATCGTGGCGTAGCGGGCGTCCAGCGACACCTTCATGTCGTTGACGGAGCGCGCGTCGACCTGGATCGAGTCGGTCTTGAAGATGTTTCCCGGCTCGGTCACGTCCCACACGAAACCATAGCCGTCGGAGCGCTTGGCCCCGGTCAGCGCATAGTCACGCCCGTCGCGGCCCTCGAAGACCCAGAAGTCCGTGGTGCGAACCCGCTGCTCCCTCCCCTGCCCCTGGATTTCGAGCTTCTGCACGACATCGCGGGCGACGACGCGGAAGGACGTGCGCGCCGAGAGCGGCCCCGCATCGGCGATCACGGTGTAGACGCCGGCGACATCGGCAACGAAACGCCCGTCGTCCATCTGCGCCGGCGCGGGCGGCGCCAGGATCCCCTCCGGCTCCTCCCAGGCATGGGACCACTCGACGGGCACACCGGTGACGACCTCGCCACTCGCGTCCCGCACCTCTGCGCGGAAGTCGAGGACATCGCCCGTGCGTGCGCGGGCCCCGCAGCCGGCAATCTCGATCGTCGCGCCAGTGAAGGGATCGGCGCGCACGGTGAGCGAGCCGTCCACGCCGTCGACCGTCGCGGTGATGGTCGCCGTGCCTGGGCCGCCGGCCGTCACGCGCCCGAAGCGGTCCACAGTCGCGACATCGGGCGAGCCGCTGCGCCACGCGACTTCCGGATCGCGGCGGACGGACCCGTCTGCATGCTCGGCCCTCGCGCGCAACCGCATGGTGGTGCCCACAAGGAGACGATCTTCTGTGGTAGGAGTGACGACCACCCGATCGACGGCCGGCCAGTCGATGCTGACCGGCACCCTGAGCGTCACAGGTTCGCCTGCGGGAGCTCCGCCCTCCTGCACCAGCGTCGCAATCAGCTCATAATCCCCCGCCGCCAGCGCGGTGACGACGCCCTGCCGCACCCTCATCGCCGCACGCGGCCCCACCAGGCGCACCACCGGATCCTCCACGCGCGCCCCCGACTGGGTGTAGCCGGCGATCGCCACGCGGACCTCGTCCCCCACGCGCATCTCGAGCTCGTCCGGGTAGGCCCACAGGCGGACGATGGGGTCGTCCTCGGTCTGGGCCGCGAGGGGGACGGCCCCGGCCGACCAGCTGCCGGCAACGAGACCACCGGCGAGCACGAGGAATCCGGTGAGCTTCGCGTTCCTGATCATGCTGGTTCCTCCATGCGTGGTCATCACAAGTGACGCGGCCGGCTTCACGCCGCGCCTGGGAGCGAAACTGTGGTGGAAGCCACCGTCAGGCAACGCAGGGGGATGGGCCCGGGCCTCGCGGAGGGCCCGGCGGGGCAGCGCGGCGGGACCGGCTAGGCAACGCGGGCATTCACGGCTAAGGTTGGTGCCGTCCCTTCCAGTCGCCCTTCGGAGAACGCTTCCAATGCACGTCGCTCGCACCTGCCCGCTCGAATCGACCGCCCCGCGCTCTATGCAGGCGTTCCTCTCGCTTGTACCGGCTACAACCATCGCGCTGATGGCTGCCATCGCGCTCGCCGCCCCTGCACCCTCGGCCGCCCAGACCCCCGACACGACCGCCCTCACCCGGTACACACAGGCGATGGCCTGGCGCGACATCGGCCCCACCCGCGGGGGCCGCTCGGTCGCGGCGACCGGCGTGGTGGGAGACGACCAGACCTACTACTTCGGCGCCACCGGGGGCGGAGTATGGAAGACCACCGACGCCGGCATCACCTGGACCAACATCAGCGACGGCTTCTTCGCGACCGGCTCGGTGGGGGCAGTCGCGGTTGCCGAGTCCGACCCGAATGTGGTGTGGGCCGGCATGGGCGAGCACGCGGTGCGGGGCGTGACCACCTCTCACGGCGACGGCGTCTACCTCTCGACCGACGCGGGGAGGACCTGGACCCACATGGGACTCGAGCGCACGCGTGCCATCTCCCGCATCCGGATTCACCCGCGCGACCCGGACATCGTCTACGTCGCCGCCCAGGGAGCCCCCTACGGCGAGACCGAGGACCGCGGCATCTACCGAACGCTCGACGGCGGCCGGAGCTGGGAGAAGATCCTCTACGTCGACGCCCGCTCGGGCGCTGCCGAGCTGGCCATGGACATGACCAACCCCCGCATCCTCTACGCCGCCTTCTGGGACCACCTCAGGCGCCCCTGGGTCGTCGAGTCGGGCGGCGATGGCAGCGGCATCTGGAAGTCGACGGACAGCGGCGACAGCTGGAAGCAGATCAACGAGGGCCTGCCGGAACTCGTCGGCAAGATCGGCGTCGACGTGTCGCGCGCGAACCCGGACCGGCTATTCGCGGTCGTCGAGGCCGAGCCGGACGAGGGCGGCGTCTACCGCTCCGACGACGCCGGCGCCTCATGGCAGCAGATGTCGGCGGACCGCATTACCCAGACCCGCTCCTGGTACTACATGGAGATCTACGCCGATCCGCAGGACGAAGAGACGGTGTACGTGATGAACGCCCCGTTTCTCAAGTCGATCGACGGAGGCCGCACCTTCACCCAGATCGCGGTGCCGCACGGCGACCAGCACGACCTGTGGATCAACCCCGCCGACGCCGACAACATGATCAACGCCAACGACGGCGGCGCCAACGTCACCTTCAACGGGGGCGACAGCTGGTCCACCCAGCGCAATCAGCCCACGGTCCAGTTCTACCGCGTGATCACGGACAACCAGTTTCCCTATCACGTCTACGGCGGCCAGCAGGACAACTCGGCGATCGGCATGCCGTCCGCCGCGCTCGGGGGCATCGGCTGGGGCGATTTCTATTCGGTGGCTGGGTGCGAGAGCGCCTATCTCGCCTTTGACGAGGACGATCCCGAGGAGGTGTACGGCGGCTGCTACCAGGGTCTGATCGACCGCTGGAACCGCACCACCGGCATCGCCAAGCCGATCATGGCCTACCCCTTCCTCGGCCTCGGCACCTACCCCGACGAGCAGCGCTACCGCTTCAACTGGAACGCCCCCATCATCGCCTCGCAACACGACCCGGCCACCATCTACCACGCGGGGAACGTGGTGTTCGCCACCCGCGACCGGGGCCAGAGCTGGGAGGTCATCTCGCCGGACCTCACCCGGGACGAAGCGGACAAGCAGGGCGCGGGCGGCATCCCGATCACCAACGAGGGCGCCGGCGGCGAGAACTACAACACCATCATGTACTTGGCGGAGTCTCCGCATGACCCCGGAACCCTCTGGGCAGGCACCGACGACGGCCTCGTCCATCTCACCCGGGACGGCGGCGCAACCTGGAACGACGCAACGCCGCCCGACATCGACCGCGCGATGATCAACTCGATCGACATCTCGCCCCACGACCCGGCGACGGCCTACGTGGTCGCCACCGCGTACAAGTTCAACGACTTCACCCCCATGATCTTCCGGACGCGCGACTTCGGAGGCAGCTGGGAGAGCGCCACCGCGGGCATCGACGCCGACCACTGGGTGCGTGTCGTGCGCGAGGACCCCGTGACCCCCGGCCTCCTCTACGCCGGCACCGAGATGGGACTCTTCCTGTCGCGCGACCAGGGGGACAGCTGGGAGACGTGGCAGCTCAACCTGCCCATCGTGCCCATCACCGACCTCACGTTCCGCAACAACGATCTGGTCGCAGCCACCCAGGGGCGCGGCTTCTGGATCCTCGACGACCTGTCCCCGGTGCAGCAGCTCAGTGAAGCGGCAGCCACCGCCGACATGCACCTCTTCACGCCGCGCGACGCGGTCATGGCGTCGTTCTCCGGCGGCTTCGGGGGTGGAGGCGCGGCCGGCACGACCGGCGCCAATCCCCCGAGCGGAGCGCAGATCTTCTTCGCGTTCGCGGAGGCGCCGGACAGCCTCGTCACGGTCGAGATTCTCGGCACCGACGGAAGCGCGATCCGCACCTACGCCACCGACCCGGAAGCCGCGGGCAGCGAAGACTTCTCGTCGCTGCCGACCCCCGAAGCCGGACTCAACCGGCTGGCCTGGGACTACCGCCACGACGAGATACCGGGCGTCGAGGGGTATCAGAACTTCGGCAGCCTGCAGGGACGCGTGGTCGCGCCGGGTGACTACCAGGTCCGCCTCACGCACGGTGAAGAGAGTCGCACCGCGACCCTCTCGCTCGCGCCCGATCCCCGCTGGAGCGCGACCCAGGGCCAGTACGAGACCCAGGAGCGCTTCGTCGCCGACGCGCAGCAGGTCATCCGCGACCTCTACGGGGCCGTCAACGAGCTGGCGGGCGTTTCCGAGCAGGTCGGCGCGATCGTCGAGCGAACGGAGGAACACCCCCTCGCCGACTCGATCCGAGCATCCGGAGAATCGCTGACCGACGCGATCACGGATTGGGAGGAGGAGCTGATCCAGCGCCGCCAGCAGACCTTCCAGGACGTGATCAACTTCCGCAACCAGCTGGACGCGCAGATCCTGGCGCTGATCGGATCCGTGGACGGCACCGAGCCTCCGCTCACCGCCGGCGCACGCGAGCGCTGGACCGACCTGCAGGAGGAATGGGCCGCACACGAGAACACGCTGGGGCAACTGCTGGTGGCGGTGAACGCATTCAACGAATTCCTCACCGAGAGCGGCGTTCAGCCAATCAGCGTGCGCCCGCGCGGGCGTCCGGTGTCGTGAGTCTCCGATTGCGCGCCATTTGTTCCCTGTTATAGTGTCGCACCGGAGCGATTGACCAACCGCCAAGCTACGCGCCAACCCGAACCCGAGCACCGCCACGTGAGCCGAATCGAAGACCTTCTGGGAGCCGAAGCCGAGGACCTCCTCACCTACCGCGCCAGGGGCTTCCCCAGGGACCAGCTCCACCTCCCGGGGCCCGACTTCGTGGACCGGGTCGTCGCCGACACCGACCGCAATCCCCAGGTCATGCGCAGCATGAGCCAGATCCTCGGCAACGGGCGCCTGGCCGGGACCGGCTACGTGTCGATCCTGCCGGTCGACCAGGGGATCGAGCACTCGGCGGGAGCGTCGTTCGCGCCGAATCCGCCCTTCTTCGACCCGGGCAACATCGTCGAGCTCGCCCTCGAGGGCGGCTGCAACGCGGTCGCGTCCACGCTCGGCGTGCTGGGCTCCATCTCGCGCAAGTACGCCCACCGGATCCCATTCCTGGTCAAGCTCAACCACAACGAGCTGCTGACCTACCCCAACCGCTACGATCAGGTCATGTTCGCGAGCGTGCAGCAGGCGTGGGAGCTGGGCGCGGTCGCGGTCGGCTCGACGATCTACTTCGGCTCCGATCAGGGGATGCGTCAGCTGCAGGAGACCTCCGAAGCCTTCCAGATGGCGCACGAGCTGGGCATGGTCACGGTGCTGTGGTGCTACCTGCGCCAGTCCGCCTTCAACAAGGATGGGGTCAACTACCACGCCGCCGCCGACCTCACAGGCCAGGCCAACCACCTCGGCGTCACCATCGAGGCCGACATCATCAAGCAGAAGCAGGCCACCAACAACCACGGCTACACGGCGGTCGGCTTCGGCCGCACCCACGACAAGGTGTACTCCGAACTGGTCCCCGGCGATCACCCGATCGAGTTGACGCGCTACCAGGTGGCCAACTGCTACATGGGCCGTGCCGGACTGATCAATTCAGGAGGATCCAGCGGGGCCAACGACTTCGCGCAGGCCGCGCGCACGGCAGTCATCAACAAGCGGGCCGGGGGGATGGGACTGATTTCCGGGCGCAAGGCGTTCCAGCGTCCCATGGCCGAAGGGGTCAAACTGCTGAACCTGATTCAGGACGTGTTCCTGGACGACTCGATCGAGGTGGCCTGACCCGGGCGTCAATCCACCCCGGCCACTTCGCTCCGCCGCTCCATCAGCACCACGTCGCGCCAGCGTCCGTCGTGGAAGCGCCCGAGGCGCTCGTGCGTCCCCAGGATCCGGAATCCCGCCTTCTCGAAGATCCTGATCGAGGCCTTGTTTTCGGGGAAGATCCCCGCCTGCAGGGTCCAGATGCCGATGGCCTCGGTCCCGGCCACGAGGTGCTGGAGCAGCTTGCCCCCCACCCCGTGCCCCCGGGCCGACGCCGCGATGTAGATCATGACCTCGCAGACCCCCTCGTACACGCACCGGCTCGAAACCGGGCTCAGCCCCGCGTATCCGGCCACCTCGCCGTCGAGTTCGGCAACGAAGAGGCAGTCAGGGTGGCGCGCAGCATTCCAACTCTCCCAGTCCGGCACCTCGGTCTCGAAGGTGGCGTTGCCGGACTCGATGCCCTGGCGATAGATCTCCGCCACGGCTGGCCAGTCCGAGGCGATCAGGGGACGGAAGGTGACTTCCATGGGCGCGTCCTATCGTCCCGCACCGGCCTCGCGCCGCACCACCTCCCCCGGCGCCTCGCCCGTCATGGCGCCGTCGCGCAGCACCGGGACGCCGTTCACGAGGACGTGGATCATCCCATCGGCGAAGCGCTGGGGATGGTCCCAGTCCGACCGGTCGATGATCGTCGCCGGGTCGAAGATCGCCACGTCGGCACGCGCGCCCGCAACCAGGCGGCCGCGGTCGGCGATGCCGTGGAAGTCGGCGGGCAGCGAGGTGACCTTGCGCACCGCTTCTTCCAGCGACAGCACGCCCTCGTCCCGCGCGTAGTGGCCGATCAGACGTGGGAAGGTCCCCGCGCTGCGGGGATGCCCGGTGGGGGAGTCGGAACCGTCGGCGAAGCCGCCGTCGCTCGCCGGCATGTTCCACGGCTGGACCAGGAGGCGGCGCACGTCGTGCTCCTTGATCGCGCCAAGGGTCAGGTTGACGGGCTGGGACGAGCCGATGATCAGCTCGGCCACCGTGTCGAACGGATCCTGGCCCCGCTGCTCGGCGATCTCGGAGAGGTAGACCCCCACCAGCTCGGGGTAGTCGGATGAACTGGTGATCCGCATGCTCGTGTACCCGGTCGCCTTCAACCAGGCGAAGCCGCCGTCCACCCCGTTCTCGCTGGCTTCCCTGAGCCGGGCCCGGAACGCCGGGTCGCCGAGCGCCGCCTTGAGCTGAGCCATCGCTTCTTCCGTGCGCCCCTGCCGCTGCATCTGCCGAAAGGCGTCCAGCCCGTCCAGGTCGGGCGGCGCCACCACGATCCCGGTAAGGCTTGCCGTCGCGGCGCCGTCGTAGGGGTACTGGTCCGACACGATCACCACTCCGCGTTCGCGCGCGTCCTCGACCAGCTCCACGATGTCGGCGATCACGCCCTCGTTGTGCAGCCCCACCGCCTTGAGGTGGCCGATCTTGCCGGGCAGCCCCGCCGTCTCCGCAATCTCCACCACCTCGCGGTCCGATCCCACAAAGTCGTGAACCGGGTTGCGCACGTGCGAGTCGTACACGCCGCCGTACGCCGCGGCCTCCATGGCAAGCGCGATCACCTCGGCCGTCTCGGAGAACATCCCCGGCTCGTACATCAGTCCGGTCGAGAGACCGAACGCGCCCAGCTCCATCCCCTCGCGCACCAGCGCCCGCATCGCCTCCAGCTCTGCGTCGGTCGGCGCGCGCTGCTGATCGTCACCCAGCACCTCGTTGCGGATGCCGTTGTGGCCGATGTAGAAGGCCACGTTGGTCCCGATCCCCTGAGCTGCATAGGCGTCGGACAGCTGCCGGATGTGGGTAGGAGCGAACTGCCCGTCGGGGCCGCCGAACACGGTCGTCACCCCCTGGCGGATGAAACCCTCGTTAAGGCGGTTGCCAGGCTCGGCGATCGCGGGCGGCGTGTGGTTGTGGACGTCGATGAAGCCGGGAGCCACCACCAGACCGGTGGCGTCGATCGTGTCGGCAGCCTGAGCCCCGCCGCCATCCGCCGCCACCCCACCCACCGTGACGATGCTGTTCCCCGCGATCACGACCGTCCCGCTGCGGGGCGCGTCCCCGGAACCGTCCACGACGATCCCCCCGACGATCATGAGGTCGGCCGTATCACCGCCCCGCGCGCATGCGCCGCACACAAGAACGGCCAGCAGCAGGCTTGCCCGGTACATCATGGCTACTCCTCTTCTTTTCCGTCACCGCCGGTGGCGTGCACCGCGAAGGCGACCCCCTGCGGGTCCATGCAGTGCGCGATGAAGTCGCCGCCGGGGACTTCCATGGGGCCTTGCAGGATCTTCCCGCCGGAGGCCTTTGCCGTTTCCGCGGCAGCATACACGTCCGGCACCATCACGTACGGAAGCCAGCCCACCGCCGGCATTCCCGGCGGGCCGTTGAAGATGCCGCCCAGCGGACGCGCGCCCCGGCCGAACATCTGGTAGAAGCCCATCTCGCCCATGTCCATCCGGCTCGTCTCTTCCCATCCGAAGACCTCGGAGTAGAAGGCCCAGGCCGCGTCGGCGTCGGTGGTCGCGAGTTCGTGCCATGAGAACTCGCCGATGTTCGGGTCGCCGTCGTGACCGGGCGTCTCACCCTCGGGTTCGAGGACCGCGATCACCCCCCCCTGCGGGTCCGAGATCACGGCAAAGCGCCCCACCTCGGGCACCGCCATCTCGTTCAGGACGGCGCCACCGTGACCCCGCACCTTGGCGAGCGTCGCGTCCAGGTCGGGGGTGGACACGTAGACCAGCCAGCAAGGGGGAACCTCCGGCGCAGGCAGGTCCATCAGCCCGCCCACGGGCATCTCCCCATTCATCCACATCTCGTAGGGCATGTCGCCGCCGTCCCACATGCTGGTGCCCCATCCGATGATCCCAGGGTAGAAGTTACGGGCCGCGTCCGTGTCCGTGGTCATCACTTCGTGCCAGGCGAAACGGCCCAGGGGTGTGTTCGACATGTGTTCTCCGCGTTAATCTGAGGTGTCTGGAATGACTCGTTGTTCGAAGCGCAAGAATACTAATCCCGCCCGGGGCGTCGGCCAATCGAAGAGGGCGAAAGGAAGCAGCCAGATGACCAACCGTGCCTGGATCGCCACGACCGCCTTGGCGCTCTCTCTCGCGCCAGCCGCGACCGCCGCCCAGCAACTCGGATCCGTGGATTTCCCCACCTCCGGCGACCCCGCGGCCCAGCCGCACTTCGAGGCGGGCCTTCTGCTCCTGCACAACTTCGAGTACGACGACGCCGAGGCGCAGTTCAGGATGGCGCGCGAGATCGATCCCGACTTCGTGATGGCGTACTGGGGCGAGGCCCAGACCCACAACCACCCGATCTGGATGCAACAGGACCGCGACGCGGCGCTCGCCGTGCTGGGCAAGTACGCGCCGACCTCCGCCCAGCGGCTGGCACGGGTCCCCACCGAGCGCGAACGGGACTGGCTGGAAACGGTGGAGATCCTGTACGGCGACGGCCTCAAACAGGCCCGCGACTTCCGGTACCGCGACGCCATGCGCCGCCTGTCCGAGAAGTACCCCGCCGACCACGACGCGGCCGCCCTCTACGCCCTCTCCCTGCTCGGGACCGCCCACGACGGCCGCGACTTCGCCATCTACATGAAGGCTGCCGCCGTCGCCCAGCCGGTCCTCGACGCCAACCCGAAGCACCCCGGAGCCGCCCACTACATCATCCACGCCTTCGACGATCCCGTGCATGCGCCCCTGGGCCTCCCCGCCGCGCGCGTCTATTCGGAGATCGCGCCGGACGCGGGCCACGCCCAGCACATGACCTCGCACATCTTCGTAGCCATGGGCCTGTGGGACGATGTGGTGGCCGCGAACGTGCGCGCCCGCGACGTGCAGAACGCGGGGTTTGCCCGCAGGGGACGCCGGCCCAACGTGTGCGGGCACTACACCTCGTGGCTGCACTACGGACACCTGCAGCTGGGGCGCATGAAGGAGGCCGCCGAGGGGATGGCGGCCTGCCTCGCCCGCATGGGCGACAACCCGGCGCCCGACGAGGCGGGGTATTTCGTGAACATGCGGGCGCGCTCGGCGATCGACACCGGTCACTGGTCGCGGGCCGGCACCATCACCGCCGACCTGAGCGCCTTTCCGCAGTTGGCGCTTCCCTACGACTTCGTGGATGCACTGGCGGCGCTGCACACGAACGACCCCGCCGCCGCCCACCAGTTGCGGAACCGGTACGGAGATCCCGCCGCCGCCCCCGATCCCAGGCACGCCATCCTGCTCCTCGAGCTGGACGGCCTCATCGCCCTGGCAAATGGCGACGCCGAAGCCGGGATCGCCCTGCTGCGGGACGCCGCCAGCCGGGAGGAGGCCCTGCCGTACGAGTTCGGCCCCCCTGCCACGCTGATGCCGCCGCACGAACTGCTCGCCGGCGAACTGGCCGCACTGGGCCGTCACGACGAAGCTCGCCGCGCGTGGGACGCACAACTCGCCCGCACACCGAAGCGCACCCAGGCGCTGCTGGGCCTGGCCCGCACGGCGACCGCGCTCGGCGACGAGACGGCCGCCCGCGAAGCCTACGCCACGCTGGCAGAGGTCTGGGCGGGTGCGGACGACGAGGTTTCCGGGTTGGTGGAAGCGCGGACGGGCACTTCTTCGCGCTAGCGGCCGCAGCCGAACCACATCACATCGCGAGCCCCGGAGCCCGCGCCTGGTCACGGCCAGGTCATCCCCACCGTACCCAAACCCCGGGCGGCGTCCGGAACTCGTGCCCGTACGGCCGCGTGGGCCGCTCCGGATCCAGCCTCAGCCCGGGCAGCCCCCCGAACACCGACCCCAGCGCCTGCTCCGCCTCGATCCGCGCCAGCGACGCCCCGAGGCAGAAGTGCCGCCCGGCCCCGAAGGCGAGGTGGTCGCGCGCATTCGGACGCCCCGGGTCGAACCGGTCGGGGTCCGGAAAGTGCGCCGGGTCGCGATTCGCGGCCCCCAGGAAGCAGTGCACCGTCTCTCCACGCGGGATCGGCACCCCCCGGATCTCGACGTCCTCGGTGGTGAAGCGCATGCACGACTGAACCGCGGGCTCCCACCGCATCGACTCCTCGATGACCCCGGCCAGCAACGGGCGCGCCGACCAGCGCACCGATCGCTCCGCGCCGGATCGCACCGCACCCGACCGCCCCGCGCCCGAGCACTCCGCCGCCACCCGCTCCGCCACCTCCGGGTGCGAAAGCACCGCCCAGAAGGCATTGCCGATCATCGACTCGGTCGTCTCGATTCCGCCAAACAGCACCAGCAGCAGGTTCGCCACCATCTCCGCCTCGGAGAGCGGATCCCCCCCACCCCGCGCCCCGTGATGCCCCGGCCGGTACGGGTCCGCGTCGCTCCGCAACGCGGCGATCATCGATCCTTCCGGCACCGCCCGCTCCGCGCGCAGGAACGGCGTCACATACTCGGTGAACTCCCGCGCAGCTCCCTTCCCCCGCGCCCGCACCGCCGGATCTCCGGCAAAGTTCTCGAGCGCGGCCGCGAAGTGGTCGTACCACCCGAGCAGCATCGCCCCGTCCCCCTCCGGCAGCCCCAGCACCCGGCAGATGCTCCGCACCGAGAGGGGCCGCGCCACCCGGCTGCGCAGGTCCGCGCTCCCCGCTTCCCCCGCCAGCTCGACCATCAGCTCGTCCAGCACGCCCTGAACCGTGCCCAGCAGGTTCTCCTCCAGCTTCCCCCGCCTGAACGGCCCGATGAAGCGCCGCTTGTACCGGATCTGCTCGTCCCCGTCCGTCGTCAGCATATGGGACCCGAAGATGTCCCGGATGGTCGACCTCGGAGAGTCGGTCGTGAACCTCTCCCAGTCCGACAGCACGCGCACGATGTCGTCCCGCCGCGTCAGCAGCCACATCCCGAGCCTGGGCGCCCAGGTCACCGGCTCGGCCTTCCGCAGCTCGTGGAAGATCGGATACGGGTCGTCGGCGAGCGCCTCAAAAGTCACGGCGGCGCCCAGGGGGAACCGTTTCCGCCCGTCAGCCACGGTCAGCGCCCACTTTGTCGGCCAAAAAACGCCTTAATTGGCCGACAAACCGGCCAGAAGCTCCCGCGCCGCCCCGCCAAGGTTCGTCCGCCCCCGGTTGTAGTTCCGCAGCAGCACCACGGTCAGCCCGGTCGCCGGCTCGAACCCCAGGTACGCCGTATATCCCGCAACCGACCCTCCGTGACCCGCGAATACCCGCCCGTCCGCGGCGTCCACGCTGAACCCCAGCCCGTATCCCCGCTCCGGGTCCTCGGGCGTCTGCACGCGCAGCACCTCCGCCCGCGTCTCGCCGGTCAGCAGCGAGGCGCCGCCACGCCCCATCACCCCGGCCGCAAACCGCGCCAGGTCGTCCACGGTCGAATACACCCCGCCATTCGGCACCTTGTACCCGCGCCCCGCATGCTCGCGCGCCGGCTGCTCCGTATCCACCTCGCCGTCGCCACCGTTGGCGTGCCCGCGCGACAGCGCCGGAAGAAGGTCGCCGCCCACCACAAACGTGCTGCTCGTCATCCCCAGCGGCTCGAAAATCCGCGCCTCGACCTGGTCCATGAACGGCGCGCCCGCCGCGCGCTCCAGCCCGAATCCGAGGATCCCGAAGCCGATGTTCGAGTACGAATACCCGATCGCCGGCGCCGTCTGATAGCGGGTGGTGGGGATGGATTCCAGGATGCGCGATGTCCACCCCTCGATGGGGCCTGTCGCAGCACCGGCGAGATCCGGTTCACGCGCGAAGCCTGCGGTATGACTGGCGACCTGCCGCAGGTCCGGACTCGCGCCTGCCGGCCTCTCCGCGAGTTGGGAGATCTCGGGGACCAGTTCCTCCAGTGGCGTGTCCAGCGACACGACGCCGTCGTCGACCAGGATCGCCATGAGCACCGCCGTCACCGACTTCGAGATCGACCCGGTGCGGTAGATCGTCTCCCGCGCGGCGGGGATCTCCGCCTCCGGATCCGCCCACCCGTACGCCTCCGCCCACAGGACTTCGCCGTCGCGGGCCAGCGCCACCGTCATGCCCCCCACCCCGTCCGCCTCCACGTCGGCGGCCACCGTCTCGGCAAAGGTGGACAGCGCCGGATGCCACTCTGCCGGAAGCTGCGACTCCTCCGGCGCGGCGCACGCCCACAGCGAGGCGACGGCCGCCACCAGAATCGCGACCCCGCGAAGGTGCATCAGGGCTTCGCCGCGCCGACCGGCAAACGCCCAACGGTTGGTCCCTCGCATGGAATGCCTCCTGTTGCTGTGCGGGTGCGTTTCGGTTCCAACCTGCCCCGGCCGCCCCCCACCTGCAACACACCGCGCCGCTGCGTTGTAGCTTTCCATGACCGGTTGCGGCCAGCGCAGGCGCTCGTCGCAATACCTCGACACCAGGACACCAGGGACGGGCTCATGCGGCGCCTCCTGCTGGCACGGCACGCCAAATCGAGCTGGGGCAACCCCGCCCTCACGGACCACGACCGCCCGCTGAACGCGCGCGGCTACCGTGCGGCGCAGCTCGTCGGCGCGGCCCTGAGCGAACTGGGCTGCGTGCCGGACGTGGTACTCTCCAGCACCGCGACCCGAACGCGCGAGACCTGGGTGCAGATGGAGCCGCACTTCGGCGGCCATCCCCGCGTCGAGTTCCATCGCGCGCTCTACCTTGCCGCGCCGCGCGATGTGCTGGCC
>LXNI01000120.1_pt1 | contig 95888 bp, 69 predicted proteins | sample 809091 | NCBI WGS metagenome assembly LXNI01 (sample SAMN04870527, study PRJNA318959) | sponge metagenome | biome: 01000161; feature: marine sponge reef; material: water | host: Sarcotragus foetidus | place: Greece: Milos, Mediterranean Sea | collected 2013-05-29 | depth 5-7 m | reverse complement strand
GCTGGCAAGGAATGACGAAGCAATGTGGTAGGCCCCACATAATGAGGAATGACACAGCCAGCGCGCCTTTGTCTGCCTCCCGAAGGGCGCTTCACGGCCAAGACGACCCGAATCCGCCGTATTTTTCGCTGATTTCAACGATGCAAGCATATCGTCCTTTACGCGTGAAAGTGAAGCGCTGATCGAAGTGGACTTGATCAGAGCATTCTTAATGTTGTCGTAACATGGGGCCGAAACAGTGCGGGGCGACTCAAAGGCCGCCCCGCGCAGAGAATTCGGTATGTTGTATCAGGTCAATCGAGTGCGTAGCTCAGGCCGAGTGAAAAAGACCGCCCGAAGGTATAGGATTCCGCAATGAAATCGGCGCCATTGTACGTGTGGGAGAACACCGTCTTCTGGTCCAGAAGATTTTTCACGGAGCCCTTGAGCCCGAAATTGAACCAGAGGTCTTGCTTGATCGTCAGGTCGACGATATGCCTCGGCTGCTCAAAGATGTTCGGCGTGCCTCCCGACGCCACGCGATCCAGACGTTGCCCGAACACATTGTAGTACACGCTTGCCGTGGTGCCGATCTCCGGGTTGTCGTAGGTCATGTCGAGATTGACCACGTACGGGGACTGTCCCTGCAGGGGACGCGTGTCCGTAGCGTCCGGACGCAGCGCCCGGATGAGTTCCAATTCATTCGCTTCGATCGCAACCTGGGAGCGGACGAACGATATGTTGGCGCCCGCCTGTACGAACCGGAGGAAGCTGGCCAACTGGTCAAGGTTTTTCCGCGCTTCGATTTCCACACCGTAGACCGTGGCGTGATCGGTGTTCTGGAATTGCACGTTGGGCGTGGACGCCGCGGCCCGCGGATTGATGGCCCGTTCGATCGGGTTGCGAAAATACTTGTAGAAACCGCTCACGGCAAAGATTTCGCCGGGGCGGGCAAACCACTCCCAGCGCACATCGTAGTTGTCGATGAGCGTGCGTTCGATCTCCGGGTTGCCGAGATAAATGTAGTCGCCGATGAAACTGAACGAGGCATAGGGCGCAATTTCACGGAAATTCGGACGCGCCAGCGTACGGCCTTGCGCGAGCCGTACGTTCATGTTTTCCCGGATTTCGTACACGAGGTTCATGGAGGGCAGGAGGTCCCGCGTGTCGATGATACCCTTGTCCAGCGAGGTGTCCGCGCTTGCTACCACCATGTCCGTGGTTTCCAGGCGCAAGCCCCCGATGGCGCGCAGGTTGCGGGTCAGTGGAATGTCCAACATTACGTAGCCTGCCATGATATCCTGGTCGCCGTCATAGTTGCCGGACAGCGCCGAGGCGTCGAAGATATAGTTGCCGAAACGGAAGAACCGTTCGGTGCTGGCGTCTTCGGAAATGCCCACCTGTTCCGGGCCGAAGAAGGTTGCCGGGTCACCGTCGTAGCGAATCTTGTCCTGCTGAAATTCGAAGCGCCGCTCGCGGAACGCACGGGACTTGCGTTCCATACTTCCGCCCACCTTCACTTGCGCCGACAATCCTCCCCACTGCTTGAAAGGCACGGAAGCATCCAGCGAGCCGCTGCGCACATCTTCTTCCATCGTGCGGAAATATCGCGTCGGCACGGGATACAGCGCCGGGCTGATGGAGTAGGAAGTTCTCGTCTCGCCGTTTCGTTCGAACGTGGTGTAGTGGTTCGTAAAGAACCGCAAGTCCGGCTCCTCCTGCAAGGTGTTTGCCAGCGAACCGGTCCATTCGACCTTCAGGCCATTATCGCCGAAGAGCACATGTTCGCCGCGGGCCTGATAACTGTCCAGCTCCCGCGACACGTACTGGAGGGTGCGGGTTTCGTAGGTGGACTCTTCGTCAAAGTCTCGGGGGAACACCCCGAACTGGTAACGCGCCGACGATTCGCCGCTCCGGTTGTTCATGTAGTTGAAGCCCAGTTCGTGCTTCGGATGCGGCTTGTAGCTGGCGTTGATTAGCGATCCCCACAGCACCTCGTCCGTACCGCGCTGGTCCGTAAACAGAAAATCATTGTTGAGTTCCTGGGCGGAAGCGCTCGTAAGCGTGTACCGTCCGACCGAGCCGTCCCCGTACTCCCGGACGTTCCGGCTGTAACTTATGCTGGCAATGATGCCGAGTGGCCTGCCAAAAACCGGCAACTGGTTTCCGAGCGAGAAACTGTAGCTCTGGTTCACCGGGGCGGAAAGGCGGGCGGGCGCCATGACACCGCTGAACGCCCTGGAAAGCCGGTCCAGTTCCTGGGCAGCCGCCGCATCCGTGAACGCATTACCGATGTTTGGAATGTGCAGATTCGGGTTGTTGAAAACCTCCGGTAAGGTATGTGTCCCCCCGTTATTTCCGAGCCATCCGGCCGAACCCCCTTCGTAGGAAAGGAAGTCGCTGCCCGGTCCGATATTTCCCTTATAACTGATCGAGGAGGAGAAAGAAACGGTAAAGTCGTCCGGGAACGCCTTCGTCCCGATGTTCACCGAGCCCCCCGAGAAACTGCCCGGCTTGTCCGGGGTGAAAGTTTTCGATGTGACGATGTTGTCGAGCAGGTTCGCCGGGAAAAGGTCCAGCGGTACGGAGTTCCGATCCGGATCCGCACTCGGCAGGGTGGTGCCGTTGAGCTGCGTATTCATGTACCGGTCGCCGAGCCCCCGCACGTACACGTACTTGCCGCCCACGACAGACACCCCTGTTACCTTCTCCATGGCGTCCGCGGCGGTGGAACTGCCCGACCGCCCGATGGCCTCGGCGCTGATGGCGTCACTGACGGCGGCGGCTTTCTGCCGCTGTTTGAGCAGGGAGGCCTCCGTGTTTTCCAGAGAGCGGGCCGTAACCACGACCTCGTCCAGGCCGATTGATTCCGGCACGAGCGCCAGATCGACCGTGGTGGGCTCTCCCGCCGCGACGATGACATCCGTAACGGTGATCCCCGTGTAACCGATGTAGGAGAAAACGATATTGTACGTCCCCGGCTCCACGTCGCCGATCGTATAATCCCCGTCGAGGTCGGTCGTCGAGCCGATCAGCGTACCTTCGATCAGGACATTGGCGCCTATGAGGGTTTCTCCGGTTTCGGAGTCAACCACGTTGCCGGTGATGGATCCTGATTGGGCGAATGCCGTTGATGCGATGAGCGAGAGTCCGAGACAGACGAAAGGGAGACAAGCGGTAAAGACGGCGGGAAATTTCCTGCGCCGCCCATGTAATCGTATCATGGCATAAAAGCGGGTCGATCGGTAAGTGGCTCTTGTGCGAAGCGCGGCATGCCGTATCTTGTGTCAGGCGCGCTGATTCGCATGGCGCAACCTACCCACTTGGCATTACCAGAATGTTAAGATGAGTTTGCCATTTGTTTATGCGCCGGAAAATCCGCGATCCGCTCAGGAATTCCCGCAAAAAGCCCTTGTCCGACCGTTCTTCCCGGGATTCCCTGATCCTGTTCGCCCTGTGGCTGATGGTGTTTTCCGCCAGCAGTCAGGTGATCATCATTTCGCCCATTCTGCCTCGCATCGCGGAGGCGCTGGCCGTGCAGGAATCGCTGCTCGGTACGCTGGTCACCTCCTACGCAGTGATGCTGGGCATTTTTGCGCTGGTGACCGGGCCGATCTCCGACAAGATCGGGCGTCGCCGGATTTTGCTGATAGGGACCGGTTTCATGGCGGTGTCCCTGTACCTGCACGGTCTGGTCGATACGTATATCTCCCTGCTCGCCGTGCGGGCGCTGGCGGGCGCGGCGGGCGGTGCGCTGAGCGGAGCCGCCGTCGCGTATGTAGGGGACTATTTCCCGTACGACCGGCGGGGGTGGGCCAACGGATGGGTAATGAGCGGGATCGCGGTCGGACAGGTGGTCGGTATTCCGCTCGGGACGCTTCTGGCGGAGTTCGGCGATTACCGCTGGCCGTTTCTTATGTTTGCGGTCACGATGACAGGCGCCTTTTTCCTGATCTGGAGAGTGGTCCCGCAGCCGGATGTGCAGCGTGATGCGCGCCGCCTTTCCGTACGACGGGCCGTCTCGGATTATATCGACCTCTGCCGCCGTCCCGTGACCCGCAACGCTGCCCTGGTTTATTTTCTGACGTTTCTCGGGGTTGGCTTATACCTTGTTTATCTTCCCGCCTGGCTGGAGCGCGGCCTGGATGTACGCGGGGAAGCGATCGCGACGCTTTTTCTGTTCGGCGGCCTTGCTCATGTGGTGGCTGGGCCCGCTGCCGGCAAACTATCCGATCGGGTCGGGCGCAAGCCGCTCGTGGTCTGGTCGTGCATCGGTCTGGCGGCCGTGATGCCCTTGATGACCTGGCTGGTGACCGACATGTGGATCGCCAGTCTGTTTTTCACGGTAGCCATGTTGCTGCTTGCCTTGCGTATCAGCCCGCTTCAGTCCTTGCTGAGTGCGCTTGTTCCTGCGAACAGCCGGGGGATGCTGATGAGCTTCGCCATTGCTTCGGGGCAGGTGGGGATTGGCATCAGCGGAGGGATAGCCGGCCTGGCCTACGCACGCTACGGCTACTGGAGTAATACGTTGCTTGCCATCGCCGCAGTTTTGATCATGGCGGTGATGGTCTGGCGCGGCCTGCCGGAGCCACAAAAGACAGCCCCTGCGCATTGATTCCTGTACAATAGTCCTGCGCCATGCCTCGATCCGGAGTATCCCGCCCCTTGGGCGACGTCCTCGAAGTTCTTATTGACCGGATGAACATCCGGGCCCGGCTCGACGAGGCGCAGGTGGTGGACACATGGCGGCAGTTGGTCGGCCCGGAAGTGTCCGCCGTCACGGATGGAGCCTGGGTGCGGGGCCGGAAGCTCTTCGTCAGGATCACGAGCGCCGCCTGTCGTCAGGAAATGCACCTCGATCGGTCGGGATGGCGCGATCGCCTCAACGAGCAACTCGGGGCCGAACGCATCGAGGAGATCGTGTTCCGGTGAAAGGGCGGTCTACCCGTCGAATTTCCTGAAAGCCACCGACGTATTGTGGCCGCCGAACCCGAACGCGTTGCTCACGGCAACCCGCACCGTACGATCCTTCGGCTCGTTGAAGGTGTAATCGAGATCGCACGCCGGGTCTGCCTCCTCGAAATTAATGGTGGGCGGGACACGGTCGTGCACGGTCGCCAGGATGGCCGCAATGGCTTCGACCGCGCCGGCGGCGCCCAGCAGGTGGCCTGTCATGCTCTTCGTGGAAGACAAACTCATCGCATAGGCATGGTCGCCGAACACATGCTTGACGGCTTTCGTTTCCGCCACATCGCCGAGAGGCGTGGAGGTGCCGTGCATATTCAGGTAGTCCACCTCTTCGCCCTTCAGGTCGGCGTCCCGGAAGAGGGAATACATGGCCAGTGCGGCGCCATCTCCCTCGGGGTCCGGGGCCGTCATATGGTACGCGTCGGCGGACATGCCTACGCCGATGATTTCGGCGTAAATCCTCGCGCCCCGGTTCCGGGCATGATTCAGCTCTTCGAGAACGAGCGCCCCGGCGCCTTCGCCAAGGACGAATCCGTCGCGGCCGGCGTCGAAGGGACGGCTGGCTCTGGCGGGGTCGTCGTTTCGCGTCGAAAGGGCGCGGAGCGCATTGAACCCGCCTACGCCAAGTTCCGTAACGCTGGCTTCCGAACCCCCTGAAAGAATCGCGTCGGCCTGCCCCTGCCGGATCAGCATATAGGCGTCCCCGATGTTGTTGTTGCCCGTTGCACACGCAGAAACGATGCAGTAGTTCGGCCCCCGGAAACCATACTTCATCGAAATATGCCCGCTCGCGATGTCCGGGATCATCATCGGAATGAAGAACGGCGAGATGCGCCGGGGCCCTTTGTCGAGATGAATCGCCGTTTGCTTCTGGAATGTCTCCAACCCGCCGATGCCGCTTCCGAAAACCACGCCGATACGATCTTTCATGGCCTGCGGCAGCTCATCGTCCAGGCCGGCGTCGTGCACGGCCTGCTCGGCCGCGACCAGCGCAAACTGGGCGAACCTGTCCAATCGGTTCACTGCTTTCGACCCAAGGATTTGTCTGGCGTCAAATCCCTTGAGTTCGCAAGCGAACTTCGTTGGGAAAGCTTCCGGGTCGAACAGGGTGATCGGAGCCGCTCCGCTTTCCCCCCGCATCATGGCTTCCCAGAAGGCGTTTACGGAGTTTCCGAGCGGGGTCAGGGCACCCATCCCCGTGATTACAACTCTGCGTTCTTTTGGCATAAGGGACGTAGGCGTAGCGCGGCCTCACGAAACCTTTTCCTCGAGATAACTCACCGCATCGCCAACCGTTGCGATGGTTTCTGCTTCCTCATCGGAAATGGTGATATCGAATTCTTTCTCGAACTCCATGATCAACTCAACCGTGTCAAGCGAGTCCGCACCGAGGTCATTCGTGAACGAAGCGTCGGAAACGACATCGGACTCTTCAACGCCCAGCTTCTCCACGATAATGGATGTGACCTTTTCTGCGATCGGGTTCGCCATGATTCAAAGCCTCCGGTAAATTGGTGGAACAGGCCGCAGTGCTTCAGTGCTTCCCGGAAAGCGGAAGGCAATCCAGCGGCGGCGGTTTGGTAAGAACCTTTTTATCAGGAACGCACGAAGTTACGGCAGGGTGCTTGTATAAGCAACGTTGAGTTGCCCCGAATCCCGGCTACAGTCTTTGTAAAATCGCTTTGAGGAGCCATCGGGGCGAATCTATCTTGCGTATTTCCCGTTGGATTAATCCTTTCCGGGCGCAAAAGCGTTCCCGATTCTATCACTCCACATTGTTGCTATGTCGTACCTGTTTACTTCCGAATCCGTATCCGAAGGCCACCCCGACAAGGTGGCGGACCAGATATCAGACGCTGTGCTGGATGCTGCGCTCGAAGACGATCCGCACAGCCGCGTAGCGGTCGAAACGCTTGTAACAACAGGGCTCGTACTTGTGGCCGGAGAAATGACGACCCGAACCTATGTGGACGTCGAGAAAATAGCCCGTGAGACGATCAGGGAAATCGGGTACACGGACCCCGCATTGCGTTTCGATGCAGAATCGTGCGCCGTCCTGACCGCTATTCACGAACAGAGTGGGGATATCGGGCAGGGCGTCGATACGGGGGGCGCAGGCGATCAGGGCATCATGTTCGGTTATGCCTGCCGCGAGTCGGAGAGCCTTATGCCGCTCCCCATCACGTATGCGCACGGACTGGTCCGCGAACTGGCGAACATTCGCAAGCACGAGGGTGTCATGCCGTATTTGCGCCCGGATTCGAAGAGTCAGGTTACGATCGAATACGAGGACGACCGTCGTACGCCGAGGCGCATTCACACGGTGGTCGTGTCTACCCAGCATGACGACGGGGTCGAACAAGCCCGCATCGAGGCCGATATTCGCGCCTGTTTGGTGCCGAGGGTGATCGACGACTACCTGCTGGACGACGAGTACATTCTGCATGTGAATCCCACGGGACGGTTCGTGCTCGGCGGGCCGCATGCCGATGCGGGGCTTACGGGCCGCAAAATCATCGTAGACACGTATGGCGGAAAGGGCGCCCACGGCGGAGGGGCCTTCAGCGGAAAAGATGCTTCCAAGGTGGATCGGTCCGGCGCCTATGCGGCGCGGCATATAGCGAAAAACATTGTGCAGGCATACCTTGCGGAAGAGGTGGAGGTGCAAATATCCTATGCGATCGGCGTCGAGGAACCGGTTTCCGTTGCCATCGACACGAAAAGCACGGGCAACGCGCTACCGGATCGGGAACTGGCGGCGATCGTGCGCGATACGTTCGATCTGCGACCGGCAGCTATCATAGAACGTTTCGATTTGCGCAAGCCGCAATACCAGCGCACCGCGGCGTACGGGCATTTTGGACGTTCCGGATTTGCGTGGGAGGAAACGGATTGCGTCGATATGCTGAAAGACGCCGCGGGCGTGGGCGTGTAGCCTGTTTCCGCGAGCGTTTTCCATTGGTCAGAATATCCTTTAGGATTGTCGGCCTTGTTGCACTGTGTTTGTTTGCGGCGCAAGAAGGGCGGTCGCAGGAAAGGCCGGCCCAGGAAGACGGCCGCAGGTCCGTATACGACCATGCCCTGCTTCAGCTCAGGCCGGAAGTGCGTGACCGGATTGCAGCCGAGGATACGGTATGGACGCCGCGCACCCGGTCGGTCGCCGAGGGTCGCGTCGATGTGGAAACGGGTGTTTTTCGCGCCCGGTACCGCATCGGGGATCGTGTGGCGGAAGGGTTGTCTACGACGCAAGCCGCCCTTGCGCATCTCGAACGGCACGGCGAAGCGTACGGTATGACCGCCGCCGCGGAGCATCTCCGCGTCGAGCATGTCCGGGAGGGGCGCTACGCCCGCCATGTCCGCTTCCGGCAAACCCTTGCCGGCGTACCGGCGTACCGGGCCGACGTTACGGTGAGTCTCGACCGGCTCGGGCAGCCGACCATGGTCGTCAGCGGGTATCTTCCCCGCCTTGAACAGGTGCGTGGATTCGATCCCGTTCCCGCTCTGTCGCGCACCGCCGCGCAGGACATCGCGCGTAGAGCCGCCGATCCCGAACTGACCGTCTCCGAGCCGGAACTGGTCGTTTATGCGTTGGATTCTCCCCGGCTTGTCTGGAAAATTCCAGCCGTCTCTTCAGGGCTGCCCGTTTCGTGGGATGTACTTGTTGACGCCAGAACGGGTGAAATTCACCAGATGCTCAACACATCGCTGCATGCACACAAGGCGTCGTCCGCATTGCCCGAATCCGGTCGAGCGGCGGTCCGCGCTGCCCCTGCTCATGCCGCCGGGGTTGCTGCATCGCCGGTGGTGCTGGCGCCGTCGCCGCCTCCGCCGTTCGTTGTTTCCACACCGGTTTCCGGGAAAAATGTCCGGACAGTGGACGGGGTTGGGTTGGTCTTCGACCCCGATCCGCTCACGTCCGCCGGCGTGGAGTACGGAGGGGATTACCAGGACGGCGACGATGCGGACACGGCGGCGCTGATCGGGGAACTTGTGCAGGTGACATTGCGCGACATCACGCAGGGAACGGACGGATTGCACCGGCTGGACGGCCCGTACGTCCGCATCGAAGGGGATCCGCATACCGTACCGGCAATGCCCAGCCCCGACGCCTTTAATTTTTCGCGCTCGGACGACCGTTTCGAGGCCGTGAACGCCTATTATCATATCGACAAAAGCCGCCGCTACGCACAGTCGCTCGATGTCGGCTATACACTCATCGATTTCCCGGTGCGGGTCAATCCGCAGGGGCTCGATAGCGATAACTCTGTTTATCTTCCGGACGACCAGTCGCTTCATTTCGGCACGGGCGGCATAGACGACGCCGAAGACGCCGATGTCCTGTGGCACGAGTATGCGCATGCCCTTCTGGACCATACGACGCCCGGGCTTGTAGGGCCGTTCGAGGGCATGGCGCTGCACGAGGGGTGGGCCGACTACTGGGCCGCTTCGTATTCCCGCTTTTTGTCCGAGGAGGATCCCCGGATTCCCCCACACGACTGGAGACAGCTGTACAATTGGGACGGCAATGCTACCTGCTGGTCCGGCCGGACACTGGATCATACGGGACACTACAGAGACAACATGACGTACGAGGTGTCGGGGTGTCAGGTTTTGCCCGACATTTATCAGTGGGGACTGCTTTGGGCCACCACCCTGATGGACATATACACGCATGTCGGGCGAGGCGTCCTGGACCGCTTGCACCTTGCCTCGCATGCCTATCTTGCCTCCGGGTCCGATTTCCGCGATGCGGGCGAGGCCCTGATCCAGGCCGACGAGGATATATACGACGGCGCTCACGTCGCCGTACTGGTTCAGGAATTGGGCGAAGCCGGATACGTCAATTCCGAAGCGTATGGACCGGTTCTGGCCCACGATCCCCTGGACAGGACCGAAAATGTGGGTGGAACGATCGAGATTCGTGTCGAAGCAAGAGGCGTTGCTGCTCCGGTGGACAGGGTCGTTGTGCTATACTCGCTCGAACCGGGAAGCCGGTTTATCCGCTTTCCCCTGTCGCGCCAAAGCGCCACCCTGTTCACAGGCGATATTCCCTTGCCCGATCAGCCGGGGCCTGTACAATACTATATCGTGGCAGTCGATACACAGGGACGGAACCGTTTTCTCCCCGCGCTCGCGCCGCGCGAAGTGTACACGTTCGATGTGGGGAAAGACACGATAGCGCCCTCTATCACGCATGACGCGCCCCTGCGCGTTCCGACCTTTGCCTGGCCAGTCACGCTGTACGCGCAGGTACAGGACGATCTGGGCGTCGATTCCGTCTGGGTGGAATATGTGCGCCGGGGCGTCGGCGGCGTGCGCGAACAGGGTGCGTTCGGATTAGTGGAGCAGGACGGGAGGTATTCGGGTCGTTTCCCGGAACCGACGCCGCCGGTTCTGGGGGGCGATGTGGTCGAATACCGCATTGTGGCCCGGGATGTGTCCATGGCGGGCAACGAGGCCCGGCTCCCTGCGGAGGGGTTTTTCTCCGTGTTGCTCGTGCTGGAAGGCGAGTTGTATGCGTACGATTTCGAACATGACGATCCGGGGATAACTGCGCAGGGATGGGACCGCGGCCAGCCTGCGTTCGGCCTGCGGGTGGCGTTTTCCGGCGAAAATGCGTGGGCGACGGCGCCCGGCGGCGCATATCCCGCCGAGGCCGGGAGCGCAACGCTTGATCTTCCCCCCGTCAGCCTTGCAACGATCGACTCGGCGTACCTGATATTCTGGCACTGGTACGATTTCGAGCATGGCGGCAATGTCTCGCCCGGGGTGTTCAACGAGCAGGCGGATATCCGGGACGGGGGCAACGTCAAGGTATCGACGGACGGGGGCGCATCCTGGGAAGTGCTTGCGCCCGAAGGAGGGTATAACGGAAAAATTAGCGGCGGGACCGGTAACCCGCTGGCTGGACAACCCGGTTTCGGGGGATACAGTTACGGGTGGCGTCGCGAGATCGTCGCATTGCCGATCACCGGTGACGTACGGGTGCGGTTCGAGGCGGGAACGGACGAGGGCAACGACGGCGAAGCGCGCTATTTCGCCGGGTGGTATCTGGATAATGTGGCGCTTGTGACAGCAAGGCCCCGGGATGTCGATGCGCCTCGGGCGGAAGGGTTGCCCGCGGACCGGATCGTGCGCGTGGCCGGCAGGGATGTGCTGGCGCCCTTGTCGATCCGGGTGTACGATAATACGGGGGTCGAAGCGGTGATCTCCCGTTACGAAATTACGGACCGGAACGGCGCAACGACAGGCAGTATGCGGCTGGCCATGTCGGGGTTGGATACAGGCGTGTACGAGGGATATGCAGCCCCTTCGCGGCCGTTTTTCCCTGGAGATCGGGTGGCTTATACGCTTCAGGTGCGGGATTTCGATGGCAACGAAACGGTGTACGGCCCCCCGTTCGCGATCGACTTCCGGTCCGAAACGTATGCCGCCGCCACGCCTGCGAGTGTCGTTCCCGTGGGAATATGGCGGCGCGCGGGCAGCGAGTGGATTGCCCTCGGCGTGGCCTCGACGACACCGCATGAAGCCGTTTCGAGCCTTGTGTTCGAACCGGTTACGATTCCGACCAACAGCGAAACCACTGCGCTCGAATTTGCACACACCTACACGCTGGGAGGAAACTTCGGCGGCAACGTGAAAATATCCGAGGACGACGGGGTCACCTGGAGCGTGCTGGCGCCCGAGGGGGGCTACGACCGGGACTATGCGCCCGCCGCCGATCATCCGATGAAAGGCGAATCGGTATTCGGAGGCGGTTCGGACGGAGCGGGGAATGTCTCTTTCGGCCTGACGCGGTATGCGGGCAAAACGGTGCGTCTCCGCATAGACCTCGCCCATGCGGAATCGTTCGGTCCCGATAATGTCTGGCGCATCGGGAATATCGCGTACCGTTCCCTTTCTCCCGACGACGCCATTGAAATCCCGCGCGAACTGGCGCTGCACGCGAATTTTCCGGATCCGGTGCGGGACATCACGCACATCTCCTACACCATTCCGGGGGACGAGATGGTTCCGGTTCGCCTGTCGGCGTACGATGTCACAGGGCGCCGGGTGGCCGTACTTCGCGATGGGCGACAGGAGCCCGGAACGTATACGGTGCACTACGATGCAGGGCAACTGGCGAGCGGGGTCTATATTCTGCATCTCGAAACGCCGCGCGGCATACGGATCGAGCGCATGATCGTCGTCCGTTAGCGCCCCGATTGAATTTTCAGGGGAGGCGGAGCAAGCCCGGCGCATACGGGTACTTGCCGGATTGCAACACAGTTTATCCGAACCCCTCGAAACATGGATTACAAGCAAGGCGCCTACAAGGTGCACGATCTGGGCCTGGCCGACAACGGACGCCGGGGCATTGCATGGGCGGAAAGCCGGATGCCGGTGCTGATGCGCCTGCGCGAGCATTACGCCAAAAGCAAACCGTTCGAGGGATACCGGATTACCGGCTGTCTCCATGTCACCAAAGAGACCGCTGTACTGGTCGAGACGTTCGCCGCGTGCGGCGCGGATGTGGCATGGTCCGGGTGCAATCCGCTCAGCACCAACGACGAGGTGGCCGCCGCCCTGGCGCAGGCCGGCATCGAGATCTACGCATGGCATGGACAGAGCGTGGAGGATTTCTACTGGAGCATCGACCGGACGCTGGATATCCCGCCCCATCTGACGCTCGACGACGGCGCCGATCTGATCTTCCGGGTGCATAATGCCTTTCCGGAACTGGCCGACCATATCGTCGGGGGCAGCGAGGAGACGACCACGGGGGTACACCGCCTGCGCGCCATGGCCGCCGACGGGAAATTGCTGTACCCCGTGTATGCCGTCAACGACGCGGAAACCAAGTGGGATTTCGATAACGTGTACGGCACCGGACAAAGCACGCTGGACGGGATTCTGCGCGCGTCCTCCATTCTTATCGCAGGCAAGAATTTCGTCGTGGCCGGGTACGGACACTGCGGACGCGGCGTGGCGATGCGGGCGAAGGGGCTGGGCGCCAATGTGATCGTCACGGAAGTCCGGCCTACCGTTGCCCTCAAGGCCACGCTGGAGGGCTGCCGGGTGATGACGATGGACGAGGCGGCCGCCGTCGGCGACATATTCGTAACCGCGACGGGCATGAAGGACGTCATTCGCGGGCGGCACTTCGATTCCATGAAGGAAGGCGCCGTGGTGTGCAATACCGGGCACTACGACGTCGAACTCAACCTCGAAGAACTGGCCGAATTATCCGAAAAAGCATCCCAGGTCCGGACCGACAACCGCGAGTATCTGCTGAAGAACGGCAGGACCATTTATGTGCTTGCGGACGGCCGGCTCGTCAATCTGGCCGCTGCGGAGGGGCATCCCTCCGAAGTGATGGACATGAGCTTTGCGAATCAGTTCAATGCGCATCTCAAGCTTGTGCAGGCGCACCAGAAGGGGGAGCGGCTCGAAAACACGGTCATCGACTTGCCCGAAGCGCTCGATCAGGAGATCGCCTCCGTCAAACTGGAGACGATGGGCATTTCGATAGACAAACTCACCGACGAGCAGGTGACGTACGCTACGGATTACTCTGCCGGAACGTAGCGGAACCGCGAAGCCGGGTCAGGCGACGGGAAGCATTTCGGAGGGGGCCGACGGGTTTAGTCGGCTTCCCAGGTGAGAATGTCTTCCTCCGATTTTTCCTTGCTCTCCCATTCTTCCGCGTCCGGGAGCCCATCGGTTTTCTCGGTGATATTGTATCCGAGATCGCGCCATTGATTGGCAAGGTGCTCGTTCCACTCCAGGTAATGGGCCCATTCCTCGGGCAACTCGTCGTCCGCATAGATCGCTTCGGTCGGACAGACCGGCACGCACGCATTGCAGTCGATGCATTCTTCCGGGTGGATAACCAGAAAGTTCGGCCCCTGATAAAAGCAATCCACAGGGCAGACTTCCACGCAATCGGTGTATCTGCAATTGATGCACGGCTCTGCAACGACGTACGGCATATCGAAGCGATAATAAATGTGGCAGAAAAGAGGGATTACGGGAAGCCCCTGTGCGAACAGGTACGAAGATAAGGCATACTCCGATTAAGTCCACAAGGCTCAGAGGCTGCGAGGGCTGCCCGGACAAGCGCACCCGGAGAATTCGCTTATTCGAACAGAGGTTGCGCCGGCCCGGGCGGTTTCAGCCCCAGGTGTCTGTAGGCCCGCTCCGTGGCGATGCGCCCCCGGGGCGTTCTCTCCAGAAAGCCTTCCTGAATCAGGTACGGCTCGTAGACTTCCTCGATCGTGCCCGCGTCTTCTCCTACCGAAACGGAAAGATTGTTCAGTCCCGTGGGGCCGCCCCCGAACTTTTCGATGAGCGTCACGAGGATGCGGGTATCCATGTCGTCCAGCCCGTGTTCGTCGACGTCGAGGGCGTTCAGGGAGCGGTCCGCCGCCTTGCGGTCGATGCTCCCATCGCCTTCCACCTCGGCGAAATCCCTTGTCCGGCGCAGCAGCCGGTTGGCGATCCGCGGCGTGCCTCGGCTCCGGCGGGCGATTTCGAGGGCCCCGTCGTCCGTAATCTCTATGTCGAGAATATGCGACGAGCGAGCGACGATCTGCCGGAGGAGCGCCGCCGTGTAGTAATCGTACCGGAAATCGATCCCGAATCGCGCCCGAAGAGGCGCCGTGAGAAGCCCTTTCCGGGTCGTGGCGCCAATTAGCGTGAACGGGGGAAGCGCAAGTTTGACGCTCCGCGCGCTGGGTCCCGAATCGATCACGATGTCGATCCGGTAATCTTCCATGGCGGAATAGAGATATTCCTCCACGACGGGGCTGAGTCGGTGAATTTCGTCGACGAAGAGGATATCGCCCTCTTCCAGGTTCGTCAGGATGCCGGCGATGTTCGCCGGTTTTTCCAGGACCGGCCCGCTTGTCGTGCGGATGCCGGTGGCCATTTCTTCCGCGATGATGTACGCAAGCGTCGTTTTGCCCAATCCGGGCGGCCCGGAAAGCAACACATGGTCCAGCGTTTCGCCGCGCCGCTTGGCCGCCGTCATGAAGACCCGCAGGTTATCCTTTATTTTTTCCTGCCCGATGAAGTCGTCGAGCGTGCGCGGGCGCAGCACTTTTTCGAGATCTTCTTCGGAATGCCGGGGATTCGGCGACAGGTTCTCGGGATGTTCGGAGCTGTTCATGCGTATTCCTGCAATGAGGCGCCTTGCGCGGATCGTACCGGGTACCGGTCAAGATAAGATGGTACCGGTCAAGATAATATTTCGGGATACCCTGCGCCCGGAAAAGTATGGACCGCAGGTCGTGAAACGGGTTCCTTTCCGTGTAAACCGCCAGTGGAAGCGGACCGGTCCCGGGTCGTTCCAGGGCGTGTCAGGTTAGGGGCATATTAAAAATTAGGCACAATATTTGCGGTAAAACATATCATAGAGTACATACAGGTTTGAGGGAGTTCATCGAGGTGGTGATATCCCCACCTGAAAAACACGTTTGAAGCGCCTTTTTGCCAGCACGCCCCTTTCAGCCTCTGAATCTTTGCGGATTTAATCAGAGCATCCTATGCTGAATCTCCAGCAAACACAACGGCTCCAGCAGAAGCTGTCTCCGCAGCAGATACAGTATATCCAGTTGCTGCAACTGCCTACGCTTGCGCTCGAACAGCGCATCGAGGCGGAACTGGAAGAGAATCCCTTGCTGGAAGACGCCGCGACCGAGGCCGCCGACGCCCCGGAGGATATGGCGGAAGAGCCTGTCGAGGCGGAAAGCGAGCGGGACCCCGATGAGGAGTACGACTGGGCCGAACTGCTCGACAATACCGAGGATATGTACGGCTACAAGGCGCGCGTCGATTACAGCCAGGAAGAGGACCGGGAACTGCCCATTCCGGCCACCGGGACGCTGATCGAGCATCTCCGGGACCAGTTGGCGCTGCAGGAACTCACGGAAGAGGAGGACATCATTGCCGAGCAAATTATCGGTTCGATCGACGAGGACGGTTACCTGCGCCGCCCCCTCGAATCCATCGTGGACGATCTTTCCTTCAATGCCGGGTTCACGCCCGATCTTTCGGACATCGAGGAGATGCTGGAGCGCGTCCAGCGCCTGGATCCGATAGGGATCGCCGCCCGCGACCTGCAGGAATGCCTGCTGGTGCAGCTCCGCGCCATGCCCCCCGCCGTAGCCGGCCGCGACGTAGCCATCCGCATGCTTGCGGAAACGTACAAGGCGTTCACCATGAAGCATTTCGATGCGATCCGGAAGAAGCTGCGCGTTACCGGCGAAGAGCTTCGGGAAGCGTTCGACCTGATCCGTCAGCGGCTCGATCCGAAACCCGGCGAGGGCCAGTTTTCTTCCCGGCAGAATTACATCACCCCGGATTTCACGGTGGAATCCGTCGACGACGAATTCATCGTCACGCTCAACGGACGCAATGCGCCGCCGCTGCACATCTCGCGGCAGTACCGGCAGATGCTACAGAGTATGGTGGCTCGAAAGAAGGCGCCCGGATCGTCTTCCGTAGACGCCGCCACGCGCAAGTTTCTCAAGAACAAGTTCGAATCGGCGCGCTGGTTCATCCAGTCCATCAACCAGCGCCGTCTTACGATGACCCGGGTAATGCACGCCATCGTGCGCCTGCAGGAGGATTTTTTCCGGTACGGGGAGGGGCGCCTGAAGCCCATGATTCTGAACGATGTGGCGGAGATCATCGAGATGGATATCTCGACCGTCAGCCGGGTGGTCAACGGCAAATACGTGCAGACCCGGTTCGGGGTGTACGAACTGAAATATTTCTTTTCCGAGGGAATCCGGGGCGCCGACGGCGAGGATGTGTCCAACAAGGAGATCAAGGCGATCCTCGAAGGGATCGTCGACGGGGAGGACAAGGCGAAACCCTTGTCCGATCAGCGCCTGGTGGGGTCTCTCGAAGAACAGGGGTTCCGGATTGCAAGGCGGACCGTCACGAAATACCGCGAGCAACTGGGCATCCCCGCAGCGCGCCTGAGGAAGGAGATAGTGGTGGGGTGATTTTCGGAACAAGCATTCCTCGCGTACATTTGGAACCGCTACGTTCTGCATTCGACGACATTCATCCCTTCTGCCGAAAGGCGCGGTCATGCGCATTGCCATCCTTACCAACGAGTACCCCCCGCACATTTACGGAGGCGCGGGCGTTCATGTCGAGTATCTCGTGAAAGAACTCCTTGCGGTGGACGGGGGGGCGCACGAGGTAGACGTGTGCTGCTTCGGGGACCAGCGCGAAGAGCGGGACAGGCTGCGCGTGCATGGGGTCGAACCGGGCGCGGACCTGCCGGCGACGGACCCCCGCCATACCCGGTTCCTCGAAACGATGCTGCGCAACGTGCGCATGGCCGGGCTGGTCTCCGGCGCCGACATCGTACACTGCCATACGTGGTATTCGCACTTTGCGGGATGCCTGCTTCGCCAACTGGACGATGCCCGCCTGGTGCTGAGCACCCATTCGCTGGAGCCGCATCGGCCCTGGAAAGTGGAGCAACTGGGAAGCGCCTACCACGCCAGTTCCTGGGTCGAGAAAACGGCATACCGGAATGCCGACGGCGTCGTGGCCGTATCCGACGCCATGCGCCAGGACGTGATGGCGCTCTACGAGGTGCCGGAAAACAAGGTGCGCGTGATTCCGAACGGCATCGACCCGGACGAGTACCGGCCGGTGGAACGGCCCGAAATCCTGCAAAAACATGGCGTCGATCCTTCGAGGCCGTTCGTGCTGTTCGTGGGCCGCATTACCCGGCAGAAAGGGATCGTTCATCTGGTGAACGCCATCGAACATCTGCGCGAAGGTACGCAGGTCGTGCTGTGCGCCGGGGCGCCGGACACAGAGGACATTGCCAAGGAAATGGAGGCGGCAGTTGCCGCGGCCCGGTCCGCGGGGCGGCACGACATCATCTGGATTGCCGATATGCTCCCGCGCGAAGAGACCATTGCCCTGTACGCGGGGGCCGACGTGTTCGTGTGCCCCTCGGTGTACGAGCCGTTCGGGATCATCAATCTCGAAGCGATGGCGTGTGAAACCGCCGTGGTTGCTTCCGCAGTGGGAGGTATTCCGGGGATTGTGGTGGATGGAGAGACGGGCGTGCTCGTGCCGCTCGAAGCGCGCGGCGCCACCGATTTCGAACCGAAGGACGCAGACCGATTTTCCGGAGACCTTGCCGCCGCCGTCAACCGGCTGATGGACGACGAGGAACTACGACGCCGGATGGGCGAAGCGGGCCGCCGCCGCGTGGTGGAGCGGTACAGTTGGCGGGCTGTGGCGGAACGGACCGTGCGGTTCTACGAGGAATTGCTGTAGTTTTTTCGAGCCCGCAGCACAAAAAAGGCGGATCCCGCTCTCGCAGGGTCCGCCTTTTTCCTTGTTTGATCCCGTGTAAGGGAAGCGCCTGGCCTAAAAGCCCATGCCGCCGCCCATGCCACCGGGCATGCCTCCGCCACCATGCGCATCGCCTCCGGCGGCTGCCCCGGGGTTCTTCTCCGGCTTGTCGCTGATGACCGTCTCGGTCGTCAGCAACAGGCTCGCTACCGAAGCAGCATTCTCCAGCGCCGTGCGGGCAACCTTCGTCGGGTCGATCACGCCCTGCTCCATCAGTGCGCCGTACTCTTCGGTCTGCGCATTGAAGCCGTAGTCGCCCTTGCCGTCGGCCACCGTACGCACCACGATCGAACCCTCCAGCCCCGCGTTCTCCGCAATCTGCCGCAGCGGCTCCTCCAGCGCGCGACGAACGATAGCGACGCCGATCGTCTGATCGTCGTTCTCCGTCTCGACGCTGTCGAGCGAGGAGAGCGCGCGCAAGTACGCCACGCCGCCGCCCGGTACGATCCCTTCCTCTATCGCCGCCCGCGTCGCATGCAGCGCATCCTCGACGCGCGCCTTCTTCTCCTTCATCTCCGGCTCCGTCGCCGCGCCAATCTTAAGGACCGCCACGCCTCCGGAGAGCTTCGCCAGACGCTCCTGCAGCTTCTCGCGGTCGTAGTCGCTTGTCGTCGTCTCGATCTGCTGGCGAATCTGGTTCACCCGCGCCTTGATCGTCTCCGCGTCGCCGGCGCCGTCTACGACCACCGTCGTGTCCTTGTCGATCACAATGCGCTTTGCGCGGCCAAGGTAGTCCAGCGTCGTGTTCTCAAGACGGTAGCCCTTCTCTTCGGAGACGACCGTGCCGCCCGTAAGAATGGCGATGTCTTCGAGCATCGCCTTGCGGCGGTCGCCGAAGCCCGGCGCCTTCACCGCCGCCACGCGCAGCGTGCCGCGAAGCTTGTTCACCACCAGCGTGGCGAGCGCCTCGCCCTCGATGTCCTCGGCAATGATAAGCAGCGGACCGCCCGTCTGCGCCACCTTCTCCAGCACAGGCAGCAAATCCTTCATCGACGAAATCTTCTTGTCGTGGATAAGCACCGTCGCATCTTCGAGCACCGTCTCCATGTTGTCCGGATCGGTCACGAAGTAGGGAGACAGATAGCCCCGGTCGAACTGCATGCCCTCGACCACGTCCAGGAACGTCTCGATCCCCTTGGCCTCTTCGACCGTGATCACGCCGTCCTTGCCCACCTTCTCGAAGGCCTCCGCAATCAGATCGCCGATCTCCTTGTCGCTGTTCGCAGAAATCGAAGCGACCTGCGCAATCTCGCCCTTGCCCTCTATCTCGCGGCTTAGGGAACGCAGCGAGCCTACGACGGCCGCTACGGCCCGCTCGACGCCCCGCTTCAGGTCCATCGGGTTGGCCCCTGCCGTCACGTTCTTCAGGCCCGCCGTCACGACCGCCTGCGCCAGCACCGTCGCTGTCGTCGTGCCGTCGCCCGCCACGTCGCTCGTCTTCGAGGCCACCTCGCGCACCATCTGCGCGCCGACGTTCTCGACCTTGTCTTCGAGCTGCACTTCCTTCGCTACCGTCACTCCGTCCTTCGTAACGGTGGGCGCTCCGTAGCTCTTCTCGATAATCACGTTGCGGCCCTTCGGCCCCAGCGTCACCTTGACCGCATCGGCCAGTGCGTCCACGCCCCGCTTGAGCGCAGCCCGCGCGTCCGTGTCAAATACGATTTGCTTTGCCATGATAAATGGTGTGTGTTTTTCTTTGCGGTAAAAGGAAATAAGGATCCTGCGGCAGCGCGCCGCCGATCCCGAAGAGTAAAGAAAGCGCCCTTAGCTGATGACGCCGAGGATGTCGCTCTCGCGCATGATGAGTACGTCCTGGTCGTCGAGCGTGATCTCCGTCCCGGAATACTTGCCGTAGAGCACGGTGTCGCCCGCCTTGACGGTCATCCCGACGTGCTTGCCGTTCTCGACCTGGCCGGGACCCACGAACAGGACGGTGCCCCGCTGAGGCTTCTCCTGCGCCGTGTCGGGTATGAACAATCCGCTCGAGGTCTTCTCCTCGGCAGCCTCCGGCTGCACCACCACACGGTCGCCTATCGGTGTAATGCTGGTCATAACGATGTTGCGTTTGGAATGTATTGCGTTGGAAAGTACAGTCAACTAAAGTAGGGTGATCGAAAGGGGTAGTCAAGGCGCGCAGGGTGCGGGGGAATGAAACTCGCGTTAATTTAAGGATGCTCTGAACTGCGCGGACTTAATCAGAGTTGTACATTTCCTTGTCGGCGCATGAGCAATGAGGGACCCGCTTTACAACGGATGAATCGAAAAAACAGGAGATGGGCAGGCTGGATGCTGGCCGCCGCTTTCGTATGGATGGTTTTCGGCCTGGTTATGGCTCCGCCGTTCGTGGGCGAAGGTCTGCGGCACGGGATCATGTTGGGGTTTTCGGAGATATGTCATCAGATTCCGGTTCGTTCGCCTCATATCCGGGGCGTGCAGCTTGGCGCGTGCGACCGTTGTTTCGGTATGTATGCGGCGCTGGCGGCGGCGCCTTTTCTGGTCTTGAGTTTGAGATCGTGGGACCCCTGGGTACAGCGTCGCGCAAAACATCTCGTTTTGGCAGGTCTGATCGTTCCGGCTATAGACTGGGGCGGCGATATCGTCGGATTATGGACCAACACGCCGTGGAGCAGAGTGCTCACGGGCGCCGTGTTTGGTTGCGTGGCAGGGTATTTTCTTGTGGGCGCTATTATCTCGCTTATGGATCGTCCGGCAGACAAGGGTGGCGCAAAGCAGGGCGGGGAGGGGGAAAATGCGGACTCTTTCCATGCCGAGGATCGGGCGGTTCCGGTCTATCGAGAATAGATATTCTATCGAGAGTATCCATATCCTTCCCCGTGTTATTCGACGCAAGTTATGCGTAGAATATCTTCACCCCAAGTTATTCACCGCAAAATATGCGTAGAATATATTTCCCCGCCTTGCTTCTCACAGCCTCCCGCAGGGCGCTTCATGTCCGCAATGCCCCGAATGACGTTGCGCGACGGAGCAACAGCGTATAGCGAAAGACGAAAAATTCTGCTATACTTCGTTACGCGGAACTGGCGCACCCCCTGCATAGCCTGTGCGCTCGATGCGCAGCCAAAAGGCCCCGGTTTTCTGCCATTCGTTTTTTCTGTTCCACCGATCTTTTTCTGACCATGCCAAATAAAAAGGAATCCATTCTTCTCGTGGGCGTCATTACCGGGCTGGTTGTGGTATTGGCCTCCTTTATACCGACGGCCGGCGATTTCATCGGTTGTCTGGCGTACATAGGCGCCGGGATGCTTGTGGTCTGGCATTACGTCGACAAGCATAGCGTCACCCTCACAGGCGGACAGGGCATCGGTCTCGGCATATTGGCCTGCCTTGCTGCGTCCGTCACCTCAATAGTTCTGGATGCGTCGCTTCGGGCGCTGGCCATCAAACCGAGCTGGCAGGAAGAAATGCGTCAGGGCATGGAGCAAGGCGGCGCGGACATGGCGCAGCTCGGCGGATTCGGCGAGTTTATGACGTCTCCCGGTTTTCTCGTGGTGATGATCGGGGTGGGACTTGTATTCTCCGTGATCGCCGGCATCATTGGCGGCGTCATCGGAAGCAAGGTGTTCAAGCGTGGGGAGGAAGAGGACAAAGCCCCGGACAGCAGCGATCTGATTTGATCCTGAAGCGGCGCCTTTTCATCTTTTAAAAGGAGATACGGATCTCCGGCGCAGCGAAACGGGTCGGTCGAGCAGTTCTTTCATCACGACCGCTTCCTGCAGCGAACCGCGCGCAACGAGCCGCCGCAGGGTATGGCCGGGCGCTTTGGGACGTTCGTACGGGGATAGCCCTTCGGCTGCGGACTCCAGGTTTCCCGCTTTGCGCTCCAGGGTCTGATCGCTTCCTCTTGCTTCGAACGCTTCTTCCTTGGCGAGCAAGGCGTCTGTTTTGTAGATCGGTTCCGGCACGGATGTTTCCTGCCAGTGATCGTACAAAGCGACTTCTTCCGGCGCCGGATCCATGGGGAACAGGGAGGTTTCGGGATCCATGCCGGCTTTTTGTCCAAAGCCGTCTTCGGCGCTAAAAGATATCGGGGAGACAGACGGGTAGTCCGCTGTTTCTACGGCCCCTTTCGGGCTGCTGTCTTCCTCCATCATACTCACCGGAAAGCCCAGCGCCGCGCCGATCTCGCCAAGCGCTTCCTGCAATTCGTCCCGGTTCTTCTGTGACAGCGCTCGTTGGGATGCTGGCCGTTCCGGTTCGCGCACCGGGGGTTTTTCAGCCGGCTCCGGCTTGCGAGCGCCGAAGAAGACCCGCTTCAAGACATAGATAACCGGAATAATCCAGACAAGGTCTCCAAAATCCATAGTCCTGCGTCTTGTAGTGGATGCCCGATTTCGGGAAGACGAACGATGCGGGCTCTTTTTCCTACGTGCTGCCGATCAACTCGTTTCACCTGCTGTTTTTTGCTCCTCCATGTATTCGATCAGGCGTCGGCCCGTTTTTGAAAACGCCAGGGCGCGTAGTTCGGCGCGGTCGGCCCATTTCAGGGCGCGTCCCTCAGGGGAACAGGGCGTACCCGCTGCGATAGCCGCCCGGAAGGCGTGCATTGTGATGCGGAAGTGGCTGTACGCATGAGAAATCCGGTGAACGAGATCGCCTGTTTCGACGACTGCGTTCCATTTCTCCTGCAAGGTGCGCCGGCACGTTGCCTCCAGCGTTTCGCCGGGTTTTCGCTTGCCGCCGGGAAACTCCCACAATCCTCCGAGCATAGCTTCCTCGGGGCGTTTGCATACCAGCAGGCGCCCGGCTTCATCGAAAACGATTGCCACGGCTACATCGAAATGAGGTGTTTTTTTACGAGGAGGCGTAACCGGGAACGACTCCGGATCCCCCTGTGCGGCCGCGGCGCATACGGACTTCAGGGGGCAAACTTCGCAACAGGGCGCGGAGGGTTTGCATACGTTTGCCCCCAGTTCCATGACGGCCTGATTGAAGGCGCCCGGACGGGCTGGATCCATGAGTAACGCCGCAGTTTCCCGTAAGCGCCTGCGCGTTGCGGACCGGCTGGCGTCTTCGCTTACCCGGAATACGCGCGTCAGCACCCGTATTGCGTTTCCGTCGAGCGCCGGACAGGCTTTTCCGTAGGCGATCGAGAGTACGGCGGCCGCGGTATACGGTCCTACGCCGGGGAGAGAACGGATATCCTGCTCGTTGGACGGGATGCGCCCTCCGAAAGACTCGACGATGCGTCGGGCAGCCTTATGCAGGTTCCGGGCGCGGGAGTAGTAGCCGAGTCCTTCCCAGCACGCAAGCACATCGTCGAGGGAGGCGTCGGCGAGGTCCTCGACGGTCGGGAAACGCTCTACGAAGCGCTGATAGTATGGCTCTGCCTGATCGACGCGGGTCTGCTGCAGCATAACCTCGGACAACCAGATGCGGTACGGGTCGGAGGTATTGCGCCATGGCATATCCCGGCGCTCCGCGTCGTACCATGCCAGCAGGTTTTCCCGAAAGGCGCGCTTGCATGCGGCGCCGGGCGGAACGTGTGCCGAAGGGACTCGTTTTGTCATGCGTGGCCATGCGGATCGAAACGCGGTTTGTACGGGCGCTTACCCTTGCGGTTCTGATGATCGCGGCGCCTGGGGGCCTGTTTCCGGAGGCGTATGCGCAATCCGGGGACAGGGAGCGCACTGTTTTGCCCGCCGACGCCCCGGAAGGAGGGGTGGAGGAGAGCGATGGCGGAGCCGATATGGCGGGCCGCCTGCCCGATAGTACGCAGGTCTTGCTTGGGGAGGTGCGCATTACGGGCTTGGATCCGGGTCGTCTCCGTATTGTACGGACGGAAGTGGCGTTCGGGGTTGAAGAGCCATTCGATCCGCTTCGTATGGAAGCGGATATCGGACAGGTGTTGTCCGTGCTGGAACGGGAGGGGCTTCCCCTGTCGACCGCTTCCGTGGAGAGGATAGGACTTTCCGGCGATGCGCCGGATCGGCTTGCCGTCACATTGCACATCGTTTCCGGCCCGGAGGTGGTGCTTCGGGGGTTCGACCTGGAGGGCGCCCGACGGACCCGACCGCAACTGGTTACCCGTCTGGCGGGAATGAAACCGGGGATGAAAATACTCCGGTTCGATGCGGAGCGCCTGCGTCGCCGCATCGAAGGAAAGGAACTCTTCGAGACAGTCGGCCTGCCGGTATTGCGTATAGCCGCCGATACGTCGGCTGTGGTGCGTATCCCCATAGAAGAAGGCCCCCCCGGCGCCTTCGATCTGGTGCTGGGTTATTTGCCTCCCTCGGAGGATGGTCAGCGCGGCAGCATTACGGGCAGCGGACATCTTGCGCTCCGCAATCCGTTCGGGCGGGGCCTTGCGACGTCGTTGCGCATGAACCGGCTGCCGGATCAGGTGACCCGCCTTGATGTATCTGCTGCCTGGCCCTTCGCTTTTGGTCTTCCGCTGGGCCTGGAGGCGGGTTTCTCCGGCCTGGAAGAGGATTCCACGTATGGAAAAAGGGCATACCGGGGCGGATTGAACTATGATCTTGCCCCGGGGATGAAGGTATTCGCCGGATTCAGCCGGGAAAGCACGGCGCCCGGACAGGCCGGCGTACGGTTCGGGCCGGCAGGTCGGCAGGTGGCTCCTATGGCGAAGGCGCGTTTCCTGGGCCTGGGCGTGCGCTTGTCGCTCCTTGATAACACATCGAATCCTGCACAGGGTTTTTATGTGGAGATGAACCTCGAAAGCGGGCGCAAGGAGCGCACGGAATACCATGTGGTCGGGTTGGATACGCTTCGGAGCCGGACATTGCTGGAACAACAGCGATTGCATGCAACAGGGCGCTGGTTTGCCCCGGTATTTTCCCGATCGGTCGTTGTGGTTGGGTTAGACGCCAACGTCCTGTTGAGTCCGGAGTACGACCGGAGCGATCTTTTCCGATTCGGCGGCGCATCGACGCTCAGGGGATACGATGAAGACCGGTTTTTGGGGCGCATTGTCGGAAGGGCGCTTGCCGAATATCGGATATTGATCGATGCGGTTTCGTATGCCTATGGCTTTTTCGATCTCGGCTATGTGGATCGCCCGGAGACGCCGGACCTGCGGACTATGCAGGGCATCCGCCCGGGGTACGGCGTGGGCATCCGGTTCAGAACCGCCGCCGGCATTATGAATATGAGCGCCGCCTTGAATCCTGAGAGCGGGCCGGGGGATGTGCGCATTCATGCGGGCGTTTCCTTCGGGCTGTAACCGGTAGCGGCAGGAGCAGCGTACAGGGGAGGGCCGATACGACGGACAGGAAAAAGGGGGGACCCATATCGCGGCGCGTGCGTTCGGAGGGGGCATTCCGGAAACCCTGATGCGCCCGCAAGATCACAGACATTTCGCCCGGTCCGTTTTTCGTCATGCAGAATCTTATCGAAAAAGAACGTTCGTCCGAGCAATTGCTCGATGGCAAGTTGCTTAAGGTGTATCGCGACAGCGTTCTTCTTCCGGATGGGCAGGAAGGGGTTCGGGAATGGATCGATCATCCCGGGGCGTCCGCTGTGGCGCCGTTGTTTCCGGATGGCTCGACCTTGCTGGTGCGTCAGTTCCGGTATCCGGCCAAAAGCACGTTTCTTGAAGTACCTGCCGGGAAACTGGACAAGCCGGGGGAAGACCCTGCCGAAGCAGCGGCCCGCGAACTGGAGGAGGAAACCGGGTGGCGCGCAGCATCCTTCACGAGGCTGGGCGCTCTTTTTCCTTGTCTCGGCTACAGCAACGAGATCATTCATTTATATCTTGCCGAAGATCTTACGGAGATTGGGGGGCAACGCCTTGAGCAAGGTGAATTCATGGAAGTGGTGTCGATGCCTTTTGATCATGCGCTGAAACTTGTACGGGAGGGAGGTATCGTCGATATGAAATCCGCGTTGGCTTTGCTCTATGCGCGTTACCATCTCGACCAGCGCGAGGCAGCCTCAATGGACGTCTCGGCTCGTGGGTAAACATTTCCGCCGCCGGCGCATGGATCCTGATGCGGGTGTTCGGCGTACCGGAACGGTTGCAGCGTGTCAGGCCTGCATCGTTAATCAATCGGCGCGGGCGCGATTGGCCACCATTCCATATTCAACGATACGGCACCATGTTTACGTTCATCATCACGCTGATCGCATTGATTGCGCTCCTGATTACGTTGATAGTGCTTGTGCAGAGCGGTAAGGGAGGGGGGCTTGCCGGTATTGCCGCAGGCGGCGCTACGCAACAGATTCTGGGAACGCGTCAGGCGCCGGATGTGCTTGAGAAGGCGACCTGGATGCTTGCGACGCTGTTCATCGTACTTTGCGTCGTGTCGAATTTCGTTATTGGAGAGGAGCAGGTGCAGGAAAGCGTGATTCAGCAGCAGGCGCAGGAAGAACAAACAACCCCTGCACTGCCTCCTGTCGGAGAGCAGCAGGAACTTCCGGGGGCGCCTCAGCCGCTTCCCGCCGAAGAGTAAGAGAGTAAGCCTTCCTGCGTATGGCGGCATTCCCTGCCTGTAAGCCGAATTCTGTCTGACCGCAGCAGCAGCCGCTGCGCCGCTTGCGGCGAGATCGCCATTTATCTGGGACCGTCGTCGCCGACGGCCTCGAGCGACCTACCCGCGCCGTTTCTCAAGGCGGGCTACCTTGTTCATTCTTGCAGAACGATGCGGCGCTGTTTGGTCTTGCACCCCGTGAGGTTTACATAGCCGCCCCGATTTCGCGGGACGCTGGTGGGCTCTTACCCCACCGTTTCACCCATTGCCTGTGCGCGGAGCGCCATCGGCCGGTTTGCTTTCTGTTGCACTTGCTGTCGCCGCATCGGCGGCGCCTTCCCGTTAGGAAGCACGGTGCCCTTTGGTGTTCGGACTTTCCTCCCCGGTCTCACGGACCGGAGCGGCGATCCGGCAGGAATATTTAAGGATACTCTGATCAAATCCACTTCGTTCAGCGCTTCACGTCCGCAACGCCCCGAATTCGCATATTTCCCGCTGATTCCGATGATAAAATCATGATATCCTGTACTTGCGAGCGTGAAGCGCCCTTCGGGAGGCAGAGAGGGGCACGCTAGCTGTGTCATTCCTCATTATGTGGGGCCTGCCACATTGCTTCGTCATTCCTTGCCAGCGCACCCCTTTCAGCCTCTGAATCTTTGCGGATTTAATCAGAGTATCCTTAAGGATACTTCTGATCAAAACCACCTGTACGCCTTCGTACGAACAGGCTATGCGTTTGTTGCCTTGATCGTCTTGACGAACAGGTCGTTGTCCACGATGATTCGTCCTGTGTGCTCGCAGGCCACAATGCGATTCCCCTGGCGAATCTCGACCTGACGCTGCGGAGGGACGGCAAAGCCGGCCGCTGCGCCTCGTTCGATCGGCACCACTGCTCTGCCATCGTGCAGACGTTGCCGCAGGCGTTCATAGGCGAGCAGATAGCGAGCATCCACCTTTTTGGCGGCCTCGGCTCGTTTTTCTTCCAGTTGGGCCTGTTCCTGCTTGGTGTCGTCAAGCACTTCCTGTAAATCCTTTTCCTTCGTGGCGAGGACCTCGTCCAGTTCCTTCATCCGGGTTTCGGCCTCTTCGATAGCGGCCTTGTGCCCGTCTTCGTTCAGATCAATCTCTTCAATGCGTTTTTTCGCTTCCTCGATGCGCTGCTTCTGTGCCTCGACCTCCTTCGTGAGCGCGTCGTATTCCCGGTTATTTCTTACCTGGAGTTGCTGTTCCTCGTACCGCGTAATGAGCAGCTCGCCGTCCTTGATGCCCGTTTCGGATGCTTTCTTGTCTTCCTCGTTTTGTATCTCTTCCTGTTTGTATTTCTCGATGCGCGTGGAAAGGCCTATCTTTTCATCCCGGAGGTCGCGAATTTCCTCCGGCAGGTCGCCGCGCAGTTTTTCGATCTGGTCTATTTGGCTGTCGATGTACTGGAGACAGATCAGAGCCCGCAGTTGTTCGCCGGTACTTGTCTCCTGGGCAGTGGGCATGTTGTATCCTGTGGTGTATCTCGATAAAAAAGGTCTGCCGGGTGCAAACTATACTAACATCCTAAGGGAATAAAAGTTCGCACGGGGCTTGTACTGGTTTGCGTACGTTGCCAGACTGTCTGCGGGAATTGCTTTGCCAGCGCCTCCACCAGCAGGCTTTCCGTGAATTTCTCCGTTTCGTAGTGTCCGGCGTCGATCAGAGCAGGGTACGGATGCCCTTGTGTGTCGAGCACATTGAAAAAGTCGTGATATTTTATATCCGCAGTGAGGTAGGCGTCTGCGCCGCGAGAGGCTGCCTCCGCGATCAGGTTGCTTCCTGCCCCGCCGCACACGGCTACGCGTTCGATAGATGCTTCGAGGTCGCCCACATAACGCAATGCAGGCGTTTCGAGGCGCTCGGCAACCGCTTCGAGGAAGGCCTGCAAGCGAATGGGGGCGGGCAATGAGCCGATTGCGCCAAAGCCGGTTTCGCCGCTCTCGGAGGGATGGAGAAATTCGGTATGCATGAGTCCCAGTTGCTTTGCGAGGGCAAACGATACGCCCCCCGAGGCGGCGTCAAGGTTCGTATGGATACTGTACAGAGCGATGTTTTCGGCAGCGAGGCGCCATACCAGATTCGGAACATAGGCTTCTGTGGTGACGGCATGCAGGGGGCGAAAAAGGAGTGGATGGTGGGTGACGATCAGGGTGGCGCCGAGCTCTTTCGCCTCGTTGAGCAGTTCCGGCGTCATGTCCAGGCCAAGCAAAGCCACCCGGACTTCCGTGTCGGGGTTGCCCACCTGCAGGCCGACATTGTCGTAGGACATCGCTGATGCGAGAGGCGCCCATGCTTCGAGAAATTCCGCAATGTGTCGGATAGTGGGGGTATCGGGCATGGGGACCATGTGGAAGATTCTAAAGTGCAAGTCCGAAAAACTAATCACCGTACCGCTGGTTCACAAGGGAGCAGCAGGCGTCCGGTTGCGTTTAATCAGAGTATCCATAACGTTTTGTTTCGATCAGAGTATCCTGATTCATAATCTATTTTCCGAATCTCATGCGCATTGCGGTCAGTACGGACGAATGGTTGCCTCTCGTCAAAACCTTGCTCGAGGAACTCGAGCAGCGAGGCCATGAACCCCTGTACTTCGGGCCCGAGGCGGAAAAGGACACGGCGGATTGGCCGGAGGTAACCCTGAAGGCGATCGGGGCGGTCCGGAACGGCGAGGCCGATGAGGCTATCGTGCTGTGCTGGACGGGCACAGGTTGCTCTATTGTGGCCAACAAGGCGCCCGGCATACGCGCCGCGTTGTGCAGCGATGGGGAGACGGCAAAGGGGGCCCGCATCTGGAATCACGCCAATGTGCTGGCGTTGAGCCTGCGCACCACCTCGCCGGCTATACTGAGAGAGATACTGGATCGCTGGTTCGATACGCCTTTTGGAGAGGACGCCTGGAATACCCGACAGATAGCCCGTGTGCGACAGGTCGAGGAAACGGGAGAATAAGACAGGGCTCATTGCCCGTATGCCCGGGCGCTGTCCATGCCCCGCGCCTCATTGACACGAAGCAGTAGCAGGGCGCCTGCGATAAAGAAAGCCGCCACGATGGCCATGCCGGCCCGTTGGCTGTTGAACAGCGCTGTTATAATTCCCAGCAGCACGGGCCCGAGGAATGCGGTCGCCTTGCCCGAGAAAGCGAACAGGCCGTAGTATTCGTTTTCCTTGCCGGCAGGAATGAATCGCCCCATGAGCGAGCGGCTCGCGGATTGATTGGGGCCGGCGCAAACGCCGCCGAGGATCGCCGCAACCCAGAACAGGCCGACGTTCGTCGTGAACACGGCAAGGATCGTTCCAAGCGTAAGCACCGCAAGGCTGATAAGGATGGTGGCGCGCCCACCGATCCGGTCGTCCAGAAAGCCGAAGGCCCAGGCGCCGATGCCTGCCGCGATATTCAGGGTAATCCCGAAGAGAAAAATATCTTCGGTGGAGAATCCGAGCGTGCCTGTGGCGTAGATGCCTCCGAAGGCGAAGAGCGTGATGAGGCCGTCGTTGTAGATCAGGCGGGCGAGAAGGAGCCGGAACAGGTCTGTGGAGCGGCGTACTTCGCGTAACGTACGCCTCAGCTCCCTTATGGATGTTTGCAGGGCCTTGCCGGCAGCGAGCGGTTTTGTGGGCAGGGATTTCTTCAGGATGAAGAACAGAGGCAGCGAAAAGACCCCGTACCAGACTGCCACGAGCAGATTCGTCGCCCGCACATGCGCCCCTGTTTCCCGGGCGAGTCCAAAGGGCGGCGTTTCAGGGGCCACGAACACGAAATAGCCGATCAGCAGGCAGCACAAGCCGCCTGCGTACCCGAGCGCCCAGCCGTATCCCGATATGCGCCCGATCCGCCGGGGCGAAGCCAGTTCGGGCAGGAAGGCGTTGTAGAAGACGTTTGCAAGTTCAAAGGCAATGTTGCCCGCCGTGAATACGACAAGCGCGAACAGCACATCGCCCGGACCCGCAAAGTATAACCCTGCCGAGGCGGCGATGCACAACAGCGTGGAGAGCAAAAGGAACTGCTTGCGCAGTCCGTTGCGGTCCGCAAGAAGGCCCAGCCAGGGAGAAAGCAAGGCAACGACAATCTGGGACAGGGCTACCGCGCGCGACCAGAGCGCTGTGCCGGATACGGCATTGTCGGCGATCGCATCCGTGAAATAGGTGGCGAATACGAAGGTAACGACGAGCGTCGTGAACGCTGAATTGGCGAAGTCGTACGTGGCCCATGCGGCGACGGCGCCTCGGGGGTGTTTCGTTTGGGGGGTCATGCGGCGACGGCGCCTCGGGGGTGTTTCGTTTGGGGGGTCATGCGCCTTCCGAAGAGATGGCATGTATTGCTTCGCAGAACCGGTCGATTTCTTCTTCCGTGTTGTAGTAATGCACGGAAGCGCGCACCATCTCGGGGAGGTTACGCTCCATCGCGTCAAGCAGCGTGTGCGAGGGCAGCGACACGGTGATATGCATGGATTGTTCGCGCAGACGTGATTTTACGATGGATGCCGCCACGTTTGCAATGTCGAAGGTCACGATGCCGCCTTGCTCTGTTCCCGTATCCCGCACGCGGATACCGTTCAGGGCATGGAGGCGCCGCCGCAGCAGGTCGGCAAGGTCCCGGATGCGTCCCCGGATGGCGTCGAGTCCCAGATCCAGTGCATAGTCGACAGCGGCGCCCAGACCGAGCTTCATGGCCAGGTTGGATTCCCACATTTCGAAGGCGCGCATTCCTTCATGGGGCCTGTACTCGTCAGGGGTTGTCCATGTCGCGCTGTGCAAATCCGGCATCGGCGGTTCAAGGCGATCCAGAAAGGCGCGGCGGACATAGAGAAATCCCGTTCCGCGCGGAGCGCGCAGGAATTTTCGCCCTGTGGAGGAAAGCATGTCGCAGCCGATGCGCGTTACGTCGAGCGGTAGTTGCCCTGCCGATTGGCAAGCGTCCAGCAAGTACGGTACCCCATACTTGCGGGCGATTTTTCCGACAGCTTCAGCCGGGTTGACGATGCCGCCGTTCGTAGGAATGTGCGTAAGGGCAATGAGCGCCACGCGATCGTCGATACGCCGCTCGAATGCGTCGAGATCGAGGTCGCCTGCATCGTCACAGGGCGCTACGTCTATTTCCAGACCATCTTTCCGGGCGCGGTGCAGAAAGGCGATGAAATTGCTTGCATAGGATGTGCGGGTAGTAAGAATTTTAGCGCCTCGTGGCATTTGAAGGCCTTGAAAGGCGAGGTGCCATGCGCGTGTAGCGCTATCGGCCAGCGCAATTTCTTCCGGGGAAGCGTGCAGGAGCGTGGCGATGCTGCGGTATATTGCCTCATGTCGGGCCTGTGCTTCTTCTGCGGCTTCGTATCCTCCTATGCGCGCTTCCAGCCGGAGATGCCCGATGCAGGCGTCGAGCACCGGATTCGGCATAAGCGATGCGCCGGCATTGTTGAAATGCACCACCTGTTCACAGGCCGGCGTGTCCTGGCGGATGCGGGCTATATCGATGAGCCTGACAGCCGGGACAGGCGATGGTGTTGCACAGTTCATGGAAACGGCGGATGTACGACGGCGTTGCATGGCAAGGATACGCTGATTAAGTCCGCAAAGCTCAGAGGTGCGGTTTTGATCAGAGCATCCGCAAGTATACAACCGTTTCTTTCAAGGTTCCTGATGCACGACGTATACCGCGCCATGCGTCACAGGTCCATCTTGCAAGCAGTGCAGGGTATGCTTTCTTTGCCGCGCCCTGCCGGTACGTTGATATACCCCTCGTAGCTCAGGGGATAGAGCACCGGTTTCCTAAACCGTTGGTCGGAGGTTCGAATCCTCCCGAGGGGGCTGTTTTTTCAGGCGTGCATGGGGAGGCGCACCATCTTATTTCCGTTATTGATGTGTGTTCCAGCGTCAAGGAAGCAGCAGGCATGCGGGCGCCGGACATTTGGGGAAATACGTTATTGATCTGTGTATGCTCTTTGCCAGGTAATTCGTCCGGAAAGGTTTACAGATTCTTAATACGTGTCCGTTATTGCACGTAACTTTTCTTGAATTATTCTCGTATATTCCTGTAGGCCTATGCTGTTTTATGCATTGCGCAAAAGCGCCATGGTTTTAACAGGGCAGGTTGCGCAGGCAGGGGGATGGGCGAAGTGCATTCGAAACAGCCAATGATTCCATTCATGGAAAAACTGCAATGCAAGGCATGCGGAAGCATCAGCATGGTGCCGATGGATGTTCTCGGGGACGACGAAGAGAATGAGCTGAACGCTTCTGCGCCGGACCAGGGGGGTAATTCGCAAACACGCTTTTATACTTGTCATGTATGCGGTGACAACTGGCTATCTGTCAAGGAAAGCTACATGGGCGATCATACGGTCACCTTTGTGCACCAGATGGGTATGTCCCCGGAACTGAAACGTATTGCGCATATCGACCCCCCGGAAGCTACGCGGAGTGCGCACGTCGATTACTGGGAGTATTATCTCGATGACGAGGAGATTTCGGCGGAGGCATGGCACGACAAACTCATCACGCGGCGCAAGGTGCTGAAGTCGATCTGTTCGAATTAATCAGAGTATCCTTAAAGAGGAGAATGCGGCGTTCTTGCGCATTATGCCCCGAGGCTCGGACCGTGCGCCCGAGTCGATCGCTATTCTCCGGGGTGCGCCGGGACGGGGCATAGGCGAAGGACGGAGGCCGCCCGGACCCTTCGGCAACGCTTGTCCGGCGGCGCTGAATGCCGTGTGCGCCGCGGAACTACGACCCGAATCTCCATCTGGCCAGCGCCTTCATTTCCCGTACGCGCCCTCCGGGGGTTTCGTCGCGCCCGGATCCGGTGGAACGCACATCCTCATAGCGTGTGGCGCCGAATTTCAATTGCACCATCAGGCGCCGGGAGGCTTCAAAACGAGTCAGGACGTACCATCGGCGGCCACGCCCGTTGAAGGAGGGGGCGCCGCCGCCATAAAGCACGTCGTTTTCGAACATGTAAACCCGGGCAGAGGCATCTGCTGCATCGAACAAGGCATACCGCATATCCAGTTGCATAAACGGTCGGGGCTTCCACCGAAAATCCTGGTATACCAGGACCCCCGCAGCCTTTTCTTCCGCTTCGGCCCGGACGGTTTCGATGCGTGTTCTGGAGCGAAGGGAAGAGCTATGTCTGTATTCGATCTGTATCCGCAGGGATTGTCGGCGTTCGCGGGTTGAGCAGGGCAGCAGCAGGCGGTCGGTCAGGCAGCGGTTTGCTGCTTCGGATGTTTGTGCGAGGGCGCGCACATGCAGCGTGAACCAGTTCCGACGCCGGTATTCGACCACTCCCGCAACGAACCGGTCCCGTGCATCAGGGAGGAGGCTTAACGGTCGTTTCCGCTCCCGGACTCGTACGGTCGCTGTCCATGCTTGAAAAGGCCGGATGCGGCTTTCGGCAAGCCATTCGGCGTACCGGTAGCTTTCTCCGCTGGAATTTACCCCGATGCGGGTGTGCGGTCGCAGGCCGTTTGCCGTGGTTTTTCGCATCCGGAAATGCACGGAGACATTTTCGATGGGAGCAAACGAGACGGTCAACGACCGGTGCCCCTGTTTCGGGACGAATTCGAGCGAGCCCTCCCAGCGGGGCTTTGCCCATCCCCCGAATACTGACAGGGCATGCATAGTGCGGGAGACGCCAAGCGTGTGCAGCGTATGGAGAGACAACGCCCCGGCGTACGCGGAACCCTGTCGGAACACGGCTATCCCGCCGGCGGTGCGTTCCCGGGCTTGCCCCCGTCTTTCATACTCGGTTTGCGTACGGTGATATCCGGTGGAGGTCAGGCTCCATATGCCCAGCGTAGTATCGACGCGGGCATCCAGCGGCAGATACGAGACGAAGCCGGTTACGGATACCCCGTACAGCGGTTTCGATTGCATGGCCAAGCCCCTGAAATAGGCATGTTCCCGCGAGGAAGCATGGGGCCGCAGGATCCGGTCGACGGAGGCCGTACGTAATGAAGAAATCCCCGCTGTCCCCTGTCCTGCCGCGAGACCCTCGCCTGCCTGGACCGTATAACCGCCTGCTACGATGCGTTCGAAGGGCCCCCTGTTGTCCATACTCAGGTGCAGGGCGGCAAAATCGGCGCCGAATTTCCTTCTCCCAAGGCGCCATCGGATCGGTTCTCCCGGATCCTTGTCGAGTGTTATGCCTGTGGCGATATGTTCTCCTATACGTATCCCGATGCGCCACTGCAAGGCGTCGGGGGAGCCGAGATAGCCGGAGTCGGCGTCTTTTCGGTATCCTTTTCCGATGTCCAGACGACGGTTCCAGCGCTGCACGAGGTCTGTACGGATGCGAGGGCGCTTTCGGGGCGCAGGGCGGTCGAATGTAACGAATGGGAGCAACATGCTGACGGCGTGTTCATCCAGGCCGGCGCGCAACAGAGATTCCGGGTCTTCGATTTTTCTTCCGGACGATCGCCAGTCGAGGATACGTTGCACGTTTATTTCCGATATGCGGGGGATCGAGCGCAGCGCTTCCGCCGATGCGCTACCCAACCGGATTTTCCGGTGCGCGGCATATTCGATCGCTTCCTGCAGCGAGGCCGAATCTTCCAACCCATCCTCGAGTACATCCAGCGTGGTTTCGATAACCGTGGCCGTTTCTGTCGTGTCAGCTGGCGGGTTTGCGGCCTGCATCATAAACGCCAGCAGGATTGCCGTTTTCATGCTTCACCAGGAGTAGAGGAGGGACATGGAAGGCGTCCACCCCAGTATTTCGTGTCGTTGGGCTGCGAAATCCGCGCGAACGGACGCGAGGCTTAACCCGATTCCTCCGCTTGCCTGCCTTGGCCCCGATGCAATGCCTCCCCGCAACGCCAGTACATCGATCAGCCGGATTTCGAGGCCGGCCGACATGGAAAGAGGAGAACGCACTTCTTTGGTCACATCCGTCGTCATGGCGAATGTCTTCGAGGGTTGCCATACGGCGCCGACAGCAAGGCTTCGGCGCAGGTCGGAGCGCAAGGGGCCGGCAACCGTGACCAGATTGTATGCGACGGCTCCCAGCGAAATGAACGGCGTAATCGGGAGCAGTACGCCTCCTGTCAGTCCCAGCGCCCCGGCTTGTCCGTGATTCGCTATGTACACCTGATTCCACTCGGCGCGCACGCCTGCATGGATTTGCCGGTGCGTTCCGAAACCGAAGCGTCTCCCAAACCCGGCGTCCAGCACGAAGTGTCTGTAGAGATCGAAACCGAAGGCCGAGGCGCCCCCGGCGATCGCGCCCTTCCGGAGGGGCACAACAAGTCGGACAGCGGCAAACCGGAGTTCAGGTAATCCATACAGTTGCGCGCCGTGCAGCGCGAGGATCCGGGTATCCGCCTGTGCCCATGCAGCGGGGTTGACTTGCCCGGCAGCCTCATTCGGCAATGCCGTCGAAGCTCCGCCGAGCGCAGCGCTCCGCGCCCCCGAAAACACAGGCTGCCCCATAGCGGATTGCTGTGTGCTTGCTATAGGCAGAGCAGCGAGGAGCAGCAAAAGCATTCTGCTCAGGCAGGGGGCAAGGTATGCAAGCATGTCGTCCCTTTACGCGTGAAAGTGAAGCGCTGATCGAAGTGGACTTGATCAGAGCATCCTTTATTTCACAGACACCGTGCGGGGTCATGCATGACCTCATACGAAAAAATTTCCCGATACCCGGTTGCTTTCCGGGCCCGATGACGACATTCCCTTATTCTGTCCGCCGGAAACAGAGCAGGTCCGTTTTGGTATCAACAAAGGCACTATCCCTTGTCATAAAAACCCGCATCCCGGCACGGAAGTACATGTCCTTTTCCAAGATGCGTTTTCTCTCCGCTTCGACGGTGTCGGCTGCCGGGCTGCTTCTCTTTTTGCTGTTTTTTTCGCCGAAGCCGACCGCTGCGCAGGAATTCAACTGCACGGTTTCGCTCAATTACAGCACGCTGACGGGCTCCGATTTCGGATTTCTTGAAGATCTCGAAGTGCGCATGGAAGAATATGTGAACGATCGTTCCTGGACGGAGGATGGCTTCCGGGAAGACGAACGCATTGAGTGTACGGTGGAAGTGATTGTACTGGAAGCCCTCTCGTTAACCAGTTTCGATGCGCGGCTTGTAGTGGCGACCCGCCGGCCGATCTACAACACCATGCAGCACAGTACGGTGGTTCGATTCAGCGACGAGTCCTGGCAATTCAGGTATGCGCAGGGCCAGCCCCTCGTGTTCAATCTCGAACAGTACGATCCGTTGACCTCGGTCATCGACTTTTATGTGTATATGATGCTCGGGTATGACTACGACACCTTCGGTGAACTCGGCGGCACGCCGCATTTCGAAACGGCTCGCCGGATTGCAGAACGCGCGCAATCCGCGTCGGGGCAGGGTTGGTCGGAGCTCGCCAGTACCGAGCCTGGACGCGGCAATCTGATCACGCAGATGCTGGATCCCCGCATGCGCCCGTTGCGCAAGGCGTATTTCGATTATCACTTTGCCGGGCTCGATCGCTTTCTCGTGGATCCCGATGCGGCGCGCAACGCCATTCTGCAGGTGCTTTCCGACCTTGACGTGTTGTACGAGGATGTTTCCCGACAGCATGCCCTCGATCTCTTCTTTCTGGCGAAGTATAACGAACTGGCTGCTGTATTCGAGGGTTGGCAGGAGAGTAATCAGGCGTACGACTACCTTACGCTACTCGATCCGTCTCACACGTCCGTATACGAAGCGCTCCTCGAATAAGGACAGGGGCCTGCCTGCCTGCCGAAAGAGCCGATGGATCAGAGAAAAAATATTGCGTGCGAAAGGGGGGACTCGAACCCCCAAGGGTGTTACCCCACCAGATCCTAAATCTGGCGCGTCTGCCAGTTCCGCCACTTTCGCATAAGGGGTTGCTATCTCGTTGCGATACTATTTTTCGTCCCGCAGCGTTTTGATCAGAGTATTCTGTAATCCCGCACCGGCAGGAATCTTTGACGTAGCCTTCTTTGTATCAAAAAGCTATCGCGTATTTCCGTAGTCGCGCGGCGACGTACAATCCCCGGTTCGTTCTTGCGCGTTACCGAATCAGGTTTTTCAACCATGTACAAACGCATTCAGTTCACTCTGGTTTTTCCGGCGCTTCTTCTTTTGCTGTTTGCAGGGTGCGCCGGCAGCAAGGCCGCTAAAGATACTGCAGCTTCGGGCGAGCCTGGAAGCGTGACCCCCACGGAAGTCCCGGAAACGGTACCGGTCCATGAGCCGCTCCGGCCCGCGCCCGTGCAGCGCGTCGATTCTGCGATGGCCCGCGCGGGGCGTTTCGACCAGGGGAAGATGTGGACATTCGACCATCCCCCCCTCGATTATTTTGCAGAGACCTATGACTTTACGCCCGACGAGGAGTGGTTTCGGCATGCCAGGCTCGGTACGCTGCGGATTCCCGGCTGTACGGCCTCGTTTGTGTCGCCGACCGGGCTTGTATTAACGAATCATCACTGCGCCCGGGGCCATGCGGTCAGCGTTGCGCTTGAGGGGGAGCCTATTCTTGACGATGGATTTTATGCCCGGTCGTTAGACGAGGAACGTATGGTGGATGGCATGTGGGCCGACCAGTTGGTTGACATCCGGGATATTACGCCTGAGGTGGAAGCCGCTATTGCCGGCGTTTCGGAAGATGACGCCGGACGTGAGCAGATGCGGCAGGAGGCAATCAATGGAGTGCAGGAGCGCATTGAAGCGGAAGCGGGGACGGGGCATCATGTGGAGATTATTTCCATCTACAACGGGGCGCTGTTGTCCGCGTACGTTTTTCGCCGCTATACCGACCTCCGGCTTGTGCTCATTCCTGAGTTGAAGATCGGGTTTTTCGGGGGCGATCCCGACAATTTTACCTATCCTCGCCATACGCTGGATATTGCTCTGTTTCGTGTATACGACAACGATAAACCACTTGAAGTCATCCACTATTTTTCCATGAGCAGCAAGGGGATAAAGGCAGGAGACCCCGTGTTTGTGATTGGTAATCCAGGGTCCACGTTCCGGCTGTCCACCGTCGCGGAGTTGACGTTCCGGCGCGATGTGCAGGAACCCGCTCTTCTCGACCTGATCGAGACGCGCGTTGCGGCATTGGAGGCATTGCAGGCCGAGACGCCTGCGGAAGGCCAGGATGCGCTCGTCAACCGGATTTTTTCGTTACAGAATGCCCGTAAATTGTACACGGGTCGCGTGAAGGCGTTGAACGATCCTGTGGTGACAGCCCGCCGCATGGACGCCGAAGAGCAGTTCATGCAAGCGATCAGGCAGGCGCCGGCGCTTGGCGAGCAGTATGGCGATCTCATCGGACGGATGCGTGAAGTACAGGAAGAGAAGCGGGCGTACGGAGATGCGTTCAGGGCATTTCTTGCATTGAACCCGGCCTCTTCTCTCGGGGCTGCGGCGCTTCGTCGCGCGCTTGTCGTGCATGAATACGCCGGATCGGCGGATGCGCCGCAAGACATTCCGGACAATGTGCATGGGCAACTTGCACTGATTGCCGATCAACCGGCGGCGATGCAGGCTGCGTTTCTTGCCGCGCGGTTCCAAACGTGGTCGGATCGTTTCGGTCCGGAAAGCGCGCTTGTCGTCGATATACTTGGCGAGCGTTCCCCTGAAGAGGCGGCGCAGCATGTGGTCGAGCATTCGCTGCTGACGGAAGCGGATGCCGCCATAGAGGCGCTGCAAGCCGGTTCCATCACAGAAGCCGATCCCGCCATCCAGGTCGTTGACGCCATTGTTGAGAAGTTGACGGCGTATCGTAGCGCTATGGCGGCGCTTGCCGTCGAAGAACAATCTCTTGCGCAGCAGATCGGGCGTGCCCGGTACGCGGTGTACGGCGTGGAGACGCCTCCCGACGCCACCTTCTCGCTGCGCATAGCCGACGGGGTGGTACAGGGGTATCCGTATAACGGTACGGTGGCGCCTCCCTATACGACGTATTACGGGCTGTATGACCACTATTATTCGTACGGTCCGGATACGCCGTGGGACATGCCCGCGCGCTGGTTGACCCCGCCGGGAAACTTCGAAATGCGTACGCCTCTGAATTTCGTTTCCACCAACGATACGATCGGGGGTAATTCGGGATCTCCCGTGATCGATCCGGATTTGCGTCTTGCAGGTCTTTTGTTCGATGGCAATATCGAGAGCCTCTCCGGGGATTTTATCTACTTGACGGACCGGGCGCGAAGCATTTCGGTCGATGCCCGCGGTATCCTTGAGGCGCTCGACGACATGTACGATGCGGATCGCCTTGTTCTGGAGACGACATCGGGGCGTTTCGCCGAATCCGAGGAAGAAGCCGACGCCATCCTGTCCGAATAAGGGTATCCTTCCTTAAGCCTTTTTCGCCATGTTCATGAATATTTGCAGGAAGCGGTCGGGAGCGACAATACTGTTCCTTCTGGCGTGTGCGGGGTGCAGCGGAAGCAGCCAGATTGTTTCCGTCGTGGAGCGCCCCGGTACGACGGAACCGATTGCGGTCGTGGATTCTTTTTCTCCAGAGGAAGAAGAGGCAAGCCCGGTTTCTGCACCGGCCGGTGTCGAGATCGGACGATTCGATACGGGAAAGATGTGGACGTTCGAGGATCCGCCGGTCGGTTATTTCGAGGAGGCCTATGGATTCAAGCCGGACTCTGCCTGGTTCGCCCGGGCCCGACTTGGGGCGCTTCGGCTCCCGAATTGTTCGGCGTCTTTCGTATCTCCTCAAGGGCTCATTCTTACGAATCACCATTGTGCGCGGGAAAGCATTGCGGACGTGACGCGCGAGGGGGAGACATTGCTCGATAACGGATTTTATGCGGATTCGACCGGTGCAGAGCGTAAGGTTGAGGATTTGTATGTGGATCAACTGGTGGCTATCGAGGACGTTACGGAGCAGGTTTACGGTCTCGTTCCGTATCCGGACGATGAAAATGCTGCGCCCCGCAGGAGACAGCGTCGGGGCGAGCGGGCTATGAACAGCGACGACCGTTCGGCGGCGGCGCGCGGAAGGAGGATGGAGCGCATCGAGGCGCGTATGAATGCGGAGGCCCAAGGCACGGATTCGCTTTTGACGGTGCAGGTGGTCGAACTGTATCACGGTGGGCGGTATTCGGCCTATACGTTCCGCCGCCATGACGATATCCGGCTGGTGTTTGCACCGGAATTGCCTGTTGGCGCCTTCGGGGGGGATCCGGACAACTTCACGTACCCCCGGTACAGTTTCGATTTCAGTTTTTTCCGAGCCTATGATTCGGAGGGCGAGCCCCTGAGTACGCCGCATTATTTTGCGTGGGACAAGGACGGAGCGCAGGAAGGAGAAGCGGTCTTTGTGGTAGGCAATCCGGGCACGACCAGCCGCCTCGAAACGGTCGGGCAACTGGAGTTCGAGCGGGATTATATGTTGCCTGCGGCGCTTGATGCGTTGAAAGATCGGATGCGGATTCTGGAGGAGTACATTGCCGAGGAACAGGAATTAACCCAGGAAAACGACCTGCGCAACGCCTGGCATCAGATATCGAATCAGTTCAAAAAGAATGAAGGAGAACTGACCGGATTACGCGATTCGCTGCTGATAGCGCGCCGGGTGACGGCGGAAAGGAAGCTGGTTGCAGAGATCGCCGCCGTGGATTCTTTACAGGAGCAATACGGCCATGCGATTGGCGAAATCGCGCGTTTGCAGCGTTCGAAAGAGGCGATGGCGGATCAGAACAGGGCATTCCTGTTTTTTGGCGCACCGGCCTTCGATTCGCATGTGCTTGTGCGGTCCGCTTACGGGTACATTATCAGCCTGATGAGACAGCGGGGTATGCCGGCGGACGAAATCGAAGACGTGCTGGAGGATGCGATGGACATAGAGGACTGGCCCCCGGAACTGGAGAAGCGCATGCTGGCGGTGCGCCTGCACGAATTTTTGCGCCACCTTGGCGAAAACGATCCGACGGTGAATCGTTTGTTGCAGGGGCAGACGCCCGAAGAAGCCGCCGATCGGATTATTTCCGGCACGGCTTTGCGCGATTCCGCGAAATTCGCCGTGCTGCTGGAAGAAGGCTTCCTGGGCAGCGACGATCCTGCGGAAGCGATGGCGCAGGCTGTAACGCCGCTGTTTTTGTCGATCCAGCAACAGATATCCGGGCTCGACAGGAGGGAACAGGAACTGAATGCCTTGCTGTCCCTTGCTCGTTTTGCCCTGTACGGTGCGCAAATACCTCCGGACGCGACGTTTTCGCTCCGCATCGCCGATGGCGTCGTGGCGGGATATCCCTATAATGGCACCACCGCGCCGCCTCATACCACCTTGTTCGGGATGTACGATCATTATTATTCGTACGGCGGGGAAGATACCGATTGGGATTTGCCGGACCAGTGGCTTCACCCGCCGGATTCCCTGGACCGCTCCACGGCCGTCAATCTGGTCACGACCAACGACATCACGGGCGGAAATTCCGGTTCGCCGCTTCTCGACAAGGAACTGCGCATCGTGGGCGTGGTGTTCGACAGTAATATCGACGCTCTTCCCAATACCTATGTGTATCTGGACGAACAGGGTCGCGCAGTGTCTGTCGACGCCCGGGGCATCATCGAGGTGCTGGAGCATATGTACGGCGCGGATCGCATTGTCTCCGAACTCTTGTCCGGCGCCGATCTGCAGGGAGGGGACGATATTTCGGCGCGAAGCATGCCGGAAGTCGATAACATGAAAGGATATGAATAACTCGTGACGGAGATGCGTAGCGAGGAGAACAAGGGGCGAACGCCGCTCATGCGGCAATATTACGCCATCAAGGCGCAGCATCCGCAAGCGCTCCTTCTCTTCAGGATGGGGGATTTCTTCGAGACGTTCGATGAAGATGCGAAGCAACTCAGCAAAACGCTGGGTATCGCCCTGACCAAACGCTCCAACGGGAAGGCCTACGATGTTCCTCTGGCGGGCTTTCCCCATCACGCGCTGAATACGTACCTGCCGAAACTCGTCGAAGCCGGTTTTCGGGTAGCCGTTTGCGAGCAAACGGAAGACCCCGGCCAGGCCAAAACGATTGTAAAGCGCGATGTCGTAGAGGTGGTCACCCCTGGCGTCTATTTCGACGACAATCTGCTCGATCCGAAGCAATCCAATTATCTCGCGGCGATCTGGCTGGAAAGCGGGCGCGTCGGGGTTGCCTTTCTTGATGCATCCACCGGCGAATTTTTCGCCAGCGAGGGGGATATAGAGGAATTATCCGGTCTTGTGCAGACCATCCAGCCTGCCGAGGTGCTTGTGGCCCGGAACCGTCGGGATGATGCGCCTCGCGGTTCGTTCACGGTGACGCCGGTCGAGGATTGGGTCTTCGGGCACGATTTTGCCCGCCAGACCCTGTTGAACCATTTCGGTACGCATTCGCTGAAGGGCTTCGGAGTCGACGCCTTGCGACTTGGGACCATCGCCGCCGGCGCCGTGCTGCATTATCTCGGCGAAACGCAAAAGGGCCGGCTCTTGCATGTTCGCAAGATCGTTCCGTACGACAGCGCGAGCCATATGACGCTGGATCCGCAAACCAAGCGGAATATGGAATTGGTTGCTCCCCTCCATGAGCAGGGCCGGAAGGATACGCTTGTAAGCATTCTTGACCGGACCCGAACGCCCATGGGAGGTCGGCAGCTCCGGCGATGGCTGGTGCGTCCCTTGCGCGAGGTTGCAGCCATCGAGCGTCGACTCGACGCCGTCGAGGATTTTTTCCGGTCCCGCGCGCTTCGTACGAAACTGGGCGAGGAACTGGAGCACATGGGCGATCTGGAACGCCTTGCCGTCCGTATCGCTACAGGCCGGGCTTCGCCGCGGGATATGGTGGCCGTCAAGCTGACGCTTCGGCAGCTTCCTGCAATCAAGCAACTCCTTTCTTCAAGGGAAGATTGTACGTGCGACGAGCTTCGGGAAGCGGGTGCGCAACTTACCGTGCACGCCGATCTGGTCGATCTGATCGATCGGGCTATTGTGGACGATCCGCCTGCCGGGATAGGGGGAGGCGGGCTGATCCGGGACGGCTACGACGAGGAACTCGATACCTTACGCCGGATTGCCCGCTCAGGCAAGGACTGGCTGGTCGAGATGCAGAAGAAAGAGATCGAACGAACGGGCATTTCCTCGCTCAAGGTCGGTTTCAACAAGGTATTCGGGTATTACCTCGAGGTTACCAACACGCACAAGGACAAGGTGCCGGACGATTATATCCGCAAACAGACCCTGGTGAATGCGGAACGCTACATCGTACCGGAATTGAAGGAATACGAGGAAAAAATCCTGACCGCCGAGGAACGGATCGATACGATCGAGGCGAACCTTTTTGCCGAATTGCGGGTGGCTGTCGCCGAGTATACCGAAGCCTTGCAACGCAATGCCACGTTGCTGGGCATGGTGGATTGCTACCTGGCGCTGGCCGATGCGGCCGTGCGTTTCGGCTATGTCCGGCCCGAAGTGCACGAGGGGCGAGCACTTGAGATCGAAGGGGGGCGGCATCCGGTTGTGGAGCAGGCCCTGCCTGCCGGCGAACCTTTCATTCCGAATTCCATCTACCTGGATCCGGACGACGCCCAGATTATTCTCATTACCGGCCCGAACATGGCCGGAAAAAGCGTTGTGTTGCGGCAAACGGGGCTGATTGTGCTCCTTGCCCAGGCCGGTTCGTTCGTGCCGGCGGAATCTGCTCGTATCGGTATTGTGGATCGGATATTCACGAGGGTCGGGGCTTCCGACAACCTTGCCGAGGGGGAAAGCACGTTCCTGGTCGAGATGAACGAGACCGCAAACATTCTGAACAATGCAACGCCGCGCTCGCTCATTTTACTCGACGAGGTGGGACGCGGCACCAGCACATTCGACGGCTTGTCCATCGCATGGGCGCTGGTGGAGTACCTGCATGAGCGCGAAGACGTGGCTGCCCGCACCTTGTTCGCCACGCACTATCACGAACTGAACGAACTGGCGAACCGATACGATCGCGTGCGCGCGGCATGTATACGGGCGGAAGAGCATGAAGGCCGCGTGATTTTCTTGCGCAAGCTGGCCCCGGAGGGCGCCGACCACTCGTTTGGTATCGAAGTAGCGCGCATGGCAGGGCTTCCCGAACCGGTCATTGCCCGCGCGCGCCAGATTCTCGATCGACTGGAAAGCCGGCATACGGGCGTCGATACGATGCAGGAAGACGATATTCACGCGTTCAAACCTTCTCCACAGGATATGCCGATGGCTTCCGCCGAGCAGTTTCAAATGTCTCTTTTTGACAGGAAAACGGACCCCGTAGGGGAAGCGCTCAAGGAGTGTCTGGGAGCGCTGGATACGGATCGGATGACGCCGATCGAAGCTTTGCAGCAACTCGATGCGCTGCGGCGGTTGCTGGATTGACCGGATAGGGAGGAGCGCCAGGGTATAGGTACGGCGCCTCCCGTTTGCCCCTTCACAGAAGAGTTTTACCACAGGAAAAAACGCTCTCATGCGCATACTGGTTGTCGGCGGCGGGGGCCGCGAGCACGCTATCGTTCACAGCCTGTCCCGATCGGGAGGGGTTCATAAAATATATGTAGCTCCGGGAAATGCGGGTATTCGCGAGACGGCCTCCATCGTACCCGTTCGCGCGGATGACATCGAAAATCTTCTCCGTTTTGCGCGCACTGAGCAGATCGATCTGACGATTGTGGGGCCCGAACAGCCGCTGGTGCTGGGCATTGCGGATCGTTTCGAGCAAGAGGGACTGGCGATTATGGGGCCGAGTGCGGCGGCAGCTCGTCTTGAGGGGTCGAAGGCATTCGCCAAGGCGTTTATGCAGCGGCACGATATTCCCACGGCGCGTCACCGGACATTCGGAGCAGGCGATTACGATGAGGCGGTGGCCCATGTCAGGGCATGCGGCGCTCCGATTGTGGTAAAGGCAAGCGGTCTGGCGGCCGGCAAGGGGGCGGTTGTATGCGCTACCGTGGAGGAAGCGCTCGAAACGCTTGCGTTTATGCTACGCGAGCGGGCGTTCGGCGCAGCGGGGGAAGAAGTCGTGATCGAGGAATATATGACCGGGGAGGAAGCCAGTGTATTCGCCCTGTCGGACGGGAAGGAATACGTGTTGTTTGCGCCGGCGCAGGATCACAAGCGAATTGGTGAAGGGGATGTGGGGCCGAATACCGGCGGGATGGGGGCCTATGCGCCGGTTCCCATCATAACGGACGATGTCTTGCGCGTCGTGCGCGATCAGGTCGTTGCACCGACATTGCACGGCATGGCGGCGGAAGGGTATCCGTACCGGGGCGTACTGTACTGCGGGCTGATGATTACGGAAGAAGGGCCCAAAGTGGTGGAGTACAATTGCCGCTTTGGGGATCCAGAGGCCCAGGTGGTTCTTCCTCTTCTTGCCGACGATGCCTCGGATCTGTTTGAGGCGACTGCCCGTGGAGCGCTCGATGGTTCGGCGCTGTCCATGCGGAGCGGTGCGGCGGCGTGCGTCGTTCTGGCGTCCGGCGGGTATCCGGGACGCTACGAAACGGGGTTCCCGATCGAGGGGTTGGAACAGGCGGCAGCGCAGAGGGACGTCATGGTGTTTCATGCAGGCACGGCGCCGGGGCGGCAGGATAGCGGTCGAAGCGAGACCGTTACATCCGGCGGGCGCGTGCTCGGCGTTACCGGGCTGGGCCGGGACCTCCGGGAAGCGTTGGATCGCGCCTACGAAGCGGTAGGACACATTTCTTTCGAACACATGCAGTTTCGGCGGGACATCGGAAAAAAGGGGCTGCGTCCGTCATGATGCGTCCGCTCGCCATGGCGTTTGGGGCGCTGGGCATGTTTGGCGTGCTTGTTTCGGGCGCCGGACAGGCTATTGCTCAGCCGGTGGATACGCTCCGGGCAATACCCCTTGCCGGGCCGGATTTTGTGGATGCCCGCGCTGTCGCCATGGATCCTTTCGGGATCGTCTATGTGGCTGACGCAGGCCGCGATGTCGTATATACGATGAACGAACAGGGGGAGCGCCTTGCAGTGCTTGGCGGGCCCGGATCGCAAGAGGGAGCATTCGACGATCCCGTGGACGTCGATCCGACCAATGGCCTGGTGCTGTATGTGGCCGACGCCGGCAATCGGCGGATTCAAATATTCTCCCGCTCCGGGGCATATCTCGGCGCAGTCCCGCTGGTGCGAACCGGCGAAGACGTTTCGGCCCGCGTAACCTATCGGAGGCAGGATGAAGCAGCCGCCGATTATTCCTCCGGTATTCCCACAGCCGTGGCCACCTCTTCGGCGAACGAAATTTTTGCGGTGGACATGGACCGGGGGGTGGTTCGCAAGTGGGATCAGGATCGCCGCCCCGCAGGAGTAATCGGGGGCATTGGCGCCGGAAGGGGCGTGCTTGTCGAACCGGTGGATATCGCTATCGGCGCCGACAGGTTGCTGTACGTGGCCGATCGCGGTACGGAATCCCTGATGGTCTATGACCAGTACGGTACGTTTGTACGTACGATCGGCGCCGGGCTTGCGGGACTTCGCGCTGTCGTTGTGGATGGCGGGAGGGTGTATGCGGTGCTTGCGCAGAGCCTGGTGGCATACGATGAGACCGGGCGCTTTGAGCGCCGCCTTGAGATTGCTATGGATACGCACATCGTGGACGCCGCTGCGGGAACGGATGGGACCCTGTACGTTCTGGGAGCGCGGCGCATGTACCTGCTTGCGCTTTCGGAATGATTGCTCGACTCGTTGCGACGGGTATCGCGCTGACATTTTTTGCGGCGCAGGGGCGTGCTCAGGAAGCAGCGCCTGTGCCGGAGGTATTCCGGCGCGACACGCTGGATGTGTCGGCGCCTCAGCCTTTTCAGTTGGTTCCTGTCGTGCTTCCGGGATCGGAGCGGGTGCTGGCCGATGGCGCCACGCTCGATACGACGCGCTACCGGCTCGACTATCGCTATGCCCGCCTTTGGGTGGACGATGTATCCGGGATAGAGGAGTTAGTGGTCGAATACCGCACGTTGCCGTTCCGTTTCCGGGATTTGTATCGTCGCCATGAAGTGGCGGAAGAACAGGCCGACGAACAGACAGAACGTGTCCTCTCCGAGTCCGACGAAGATCCCCTCCGGTTGCTTCCCGCCACGTCCGCCTTGCAACACAACGGCTCCATCACCCGGGGCATGCTTGTCGGAAACAACCGGGACGTAACGCTCGAGTCCGGACTTCGCATGCAGCTTTCCGGTCCTCTTTCCGACCAGGTTCATGTGCAGGCGGTGCTTACCGACGAGAACACGCCGATCCTTCCGGAGGGCACCACGCAGCGTATCGAGGAATTCGACCGCGTGTTTATCGGCCTGGACGTGCCCCATGCGCGGGCGGAATTAGGGGACTTCGATCTGAGGTTCGCTTCCGGCGAGTTCAGCGCGTTTGCCAGAAGATTACAGGGCGCCTCGGTGATGACTTCATTACCTGACGCGAGCAGGATCGGGGGGCGGGTCAAGGCGGCGGGGGCGGTGTCCCGGGGTCTCTTCCGGTCGCAGGAGATAGAGCCGCTTGATGGCGTGCAGGGGCCTTATCGGCTCGAGGGGGCGGAGGGCGAGCGGTTTGTGCTTGTCGTACCCAACTCCGAAACCGTGTTTGTGGATGGGCAGCGCCTCGCGCGGGGCGAAACGAACGATTACGTCATAGACTACGCCACCGCAGAGATTTCCTTTACGTCGAATCTCATTGTGACGGCGGACATGCGCATCAAGGTCGAATTTCAGTATTCGACGAGCCGGTTCACGCGGACGCTTGCCGGGGTTGAAATGGAGATGCATTTCCTCCAGCATCCCGAAACGGCGGAGCGGGGCATGTCCGGGCGATTCGGAATTTCAGTGATCCGGGAGGCGGACAGCCGGGATTTCAGCGAAGAATTCGGATTCGGCGCGGAGGATTCCCTGGCGCTTGCGCGTGCAGGCGACGGGGCAGCTATTGCCGGAGCGGCCCAGCGCGTCGAGTTCGATCCGGAGGCGCCGTACGTTCAGTACCGCAGGGCAATTCGGCCTGGCGCCGATACGGTATATGTGGCGCTTGACCGGGCGCCTCTCGATTCAGAAGCCGTATTTCGCGTGCGATTCACGCATGTGGGCGAAGGACTCGGCAGTTACGAGCGCACGGGCCGGGCCGTCAACGGCATTCTGTACGAGTACCGAGGACCCGGCATGGGGAGTTACCTTCCGGTGCGCCTTCTTCCCAAGCCGGAAATGCATCGCATGATCGATATGCGGGGCGCCTTCTCGCCCGTACCCGCTTTGGAGGTGTTCGGCGAGTGGGGCCGCAGCCTGCATGACAGGAATCGCCTGTCCACGCTGGACGCCTCCGATGACATCGGGGACGCCGTGCTTGCCGGCGTGCGCCTGAAGCCGTCTTCTCTTGGCGGCGTCCGGTTGTCCGGAGAAATGCGCCGCAGGCATGTGGCCTCCTCTTTCGCTGCGTTCGATCGCATCCGCCCGGTCGAATTCGAACGCCGGTGGAATATAACGTCCCGGCGTACTCCCGGTATCGGCAGTCTTTCAGCGGACGAGACGATCGATGAGGGCAATCTGCAATTTGATTTTCTTGAGGATTCGAACGTGCGGGGCGAGTTGGGACGGATTGCGCTGGGGGACGGGTTCGAGGCGGATCGCCGCGCAGCCTATGTGGCGGTGCATGAAGGCAGGCTACCCCGGCTCGATTACCAGGCAGAGGCGATTACCGCCAACGATTCGGCAGCGGACGAACGAGGCCGGTGGTTCCGGCAATCGGGTTCCATGGAGTATCCGTTTGGCGGCGGGCGACTGTCGCCGCGCATCGAGTTCGAGCACGAAGATCGGATGCAGGAGGCGGTCGGCGCGGACAGTCTGCTGCGTCCGTCGTTTCGGTTCCTGGAGGTGCGCCCGGGTCTGGCCTGGAAAGACGGCGCCTTCGGGGTGGCGACTTTTGTCGAACGCCGCGTGGAGGACGACTGGATTGCGGGCAGCGTGAAACCGGCTGCTGCTTCATGGACCGGACGCACGACGTTCGAGTGGCGGCCTTCTTCCGTGCTGGACGCGGAAGGCAGTGTCGGTTTTCGCACGCGGCGGTTCACCGAACGCTTCCGCATGGAACAGAACAGGAAGGACGCCGAGTCCGTCCTGTTGAAACTCAGCGGGGTGTGGCGCCCGTTTTCCCGGGCTGTCCAGGCGAATGTGTTGTACGATGGCATGACGGAGCGCTCGCCTGTCTTGCAGGAGATATACATACGAACCGGCCCCGAAATCGGGCAATTCGTTTGGGAGGACGGAAACGAGGACGGTCTTGTGCAGATCGACGAACTGCTTCCGGAACGGCTGCCGAACGAGGGGTCCTACGTGCGAACCTACATCCCCTCGGATACGCTTGTATCCGTCGTGAACGTCCGGAGCCGTATCCGGCTGGAACTGGATCCGCAGCGTTTGTGGGCCCGTTCGGACAGCCGCTGGAAACGAAAATTGTCGCATGTCGCGGCGCGGACCGTGATCGAAGTGCAGGAAAAAACGAGAGATCCGAACACCGCATCCATATACCTGCTGGACCTGAGTCGATTCCGGAATGCCGAACACACGATGAACGGGCGATTGCGGTTGGGACAGGATGTTTTCCTGTTTCGATCCAGTCCGGATTACGGATTGGACCTTTCCTTGAACCGGCTTCGCAGCCTGAGCGAGCTTGCCGCCGGTCAGGAGGAACGGTTTGTGGACGGCTGGCGCATGGAAGGGCGCTGGCGTCCGACGCCGAACTGGGGGTTGCGGGCCGTGGTTGCCGGCGAGCAGGATCGTCTTGCGAGCGATGCTTTTGCTTCGCGCCGCTATGACGTGTCCGGATTCCGCCTGGAGCCGGAGGTTTCCTATGCGGTTTCGGACCGTGTGCAGGCGATAATCTCTGCCTCGTACGGGCGAAAAAAGGACGATTTCGGCGCGCGCAGCGCACAAATTCTGAAAGCCCCGGCGGAACTCCGGTATACGATTCCCCGGAAACTGCAGACCACCTTGCGCGCAGAAGTCGCCCGCGTACGGCTCGATGGCGAGGCCCTCGGGCTGGCCCGGTTTGAATTGACGGACGGCAGGGGCCCCGGCTGGTCGAGTTTGTGGTCTTTCCGTGCTCGCTACACCGTGAACCAATACCTTCGGGCGACTTTTTCGTACGATGGGCGCGCGCCTGCCGCCGCGCCGGTCATCCACACGATGCAAATCCAGATGAGCGCATTGTTCTGATGGTTTCGGGGCAATGCGGTCACATACGGCTTCGGACGATACGAACGTGAAGCGCCTCGGGAAGCCGGGGAGCGCCCCATTAAGGCTTTCGCCGCCTTATAGGTCCATGCCGCGTTTCTGGAGATTGGGCTTGTTTTCTCCGGGGTCGAATTCGAATGGAATAACGATAACGGGGAGATTAAATACGCCTTTAATCAGGGTATCCTAAATACCCTTTTGAGTAAAAACTATACCGAAAAGGTATAGAAATGGTGCGAAAAAGGTATAAAAACTACTCAAAATGGAATAAAATGGAATAAAAAGGGATTTTTGGAACGAGGCGAATGCATGTGGGCGAAGGGGCGGGAACGCACGGCAGTTTGCTTTAAGGATACGCTGACGGTTTGCAGGCCCGCCTTTTCTCCCGGCAACAATGTTTTTGCCCGGTTATATTGCGGTATGAGCGTTGTGATGTGCGCATAACCATATACCAATCGGAAAAAAGCAATGGAGGACACGAACGTACGAAACACCGGGTTGACCCGGCGCAGGTTCATCCGGTCATCGGCGGCAGCGGCAGCGGGCGTTTCCACGCTCATGCGCTCCGGGAATTTCGCCTATGGGGCGGGATCGGACACCATGCGGGTCGGCCTGATCGGGTGCGGCGGACGCGGCACGGGCGCCGCGGTGAATGCCGTCGAGGCAGCAGAGGGAATCGAGGTGTACGCCATGGGCGATCTCTTCGAAAACCGGCTGGAAGATTCCCGGCGACGCCTGCAGGAGCACATCGGCGACCGGCTCAATGTGACGGACGATCGCGCGTTCACCGGTTTCGATAACTACCGGCACGTGATCGACAGCGACGTGGAGTATGTAATTCTCGCCACGCCGCCGGGATTTCGCCCTGTGCAGTTCCGCTACGCGGTCGAATCGGGCAAGCATGTGTTCATGGAAAAACCCACGCAGGTCGATGTGGCCGGATACCACTCGATCGTCGAGGCGGGCAAGTTGGCCGACGACAAAGGCCTTTCCGTGGTGGCGGGTACGCTCTACCGCCGCCAGCCCAGCTTCATGGACGCCGTGGCCGAGATTCACGGGGGGCTTATTGGCGAGATCACGGGCGCCTACGCCTATTACATGACGGGTCCCATCTGGCTGCGCCCGCGCCTCCCCGGCATGTCGGATATGGAATGGCAATGCCGGAACTGGTATTACTTTACCTGGCTTTCAGGGGACCACATCGTGGAGCAGTTCGTGCATAACCTCGACGTCATCCAGTGGGTTATGCAGCAAGTCCCCGAACGCGCCATCGCTATGGGCGGGCGGCTTTCACGCGTCGATCCGTCGTACGGACACATTTACGACCACTTTTCGGTGGAATACGCTTTTTCCGGCGATGTCCGCGTAGAGGCGAAGTGCCGCCAGTTCGAGGGGGCTACCGGGCGCGTTACGAACCGCATCGTCGGCACGAAAGGGGTAGCCGATCTGCACCCCGACAGTTCGATCATCCGGTCGCACGACGGGGACGTGCTTTTCCGCCGCTCCGAAAAGGGCAACAATGCCTATGTGGTCGAGCATACGGACCTTATTGCAGCCATTCGGGCGGGACAGCCTGTCAACGAGACGCGCCAGATAGCGGACAGCACCATGATTGCCGTGCTTGGACGCGAGAGCGCCTACACAGGACAGCAATTGACCTGGGAAGATATGCTGACCGCCGACATGGACCTTGTACCGCACACGCTGGCTTTTGGAGATATGCCTCCCGCGCAGGTGCCGGCGCCGGGGCGCACCCGGCTCAACCGCTCTTTTCTCGTTGCCGGGGCCGGCGAATAACGTAACAGAATACGCACTATGGACAGAAGACATTTCCTGGGTATACTCGGAGCCGCTTCCGGTAGCGTCGCAGGCTTTGCAGGCGCTATTCCCGGCTTTGCGGCCGTCGCATCATCTCGTGTCGCGACGCATTCGCCTGTCCGTACATCCGGCATGGCGGGGATCTCCAAAGCCGTGAAGTACGATATGGTGCAGGTGGAGGGCTCCGTCCAGGACAAATTCATGTTGCTTGCGGAACTGGGCTTCGACGGCGTGGAAATGGGCAGTCCGAACGATCTGGTGCAGGAGGAAGTGGTTGCGGCTTCCCGTACCGTCGGGCTGCCGATTCACGGGGTAGTGGACATGGTGCACTGGAACAAGACGCTCTCGGATCCGGACCCCGCTATCCGGGAAGAGGGGCTGGAAGGACTCCGCATTGCGCTCCAGGACGCCGCCGCGTACGGCGCCTCCACGGTATTGCTCGTGCCCGCTGTCGTCCAGGAAAACGTTTCCTACGACGACGCCTGGCAGCGTTCGCAGGCCGAAATCCGCAAAGTCCTGCCGGAGGCCAGCGCACTGGGCGTTCGCATCGCTATCGAAAACGTCTGGAATAATTTCCTGATGAGCCCGCTCGAATTTGCCCGGTACATCGACGAATTCGAAAGCGACTGGGTGGGGGCGTATTTCGATATCGGCAACGTGGTCACGTTTGGCTGGCCGGAGCACTGGATTCGGATTCTCGGCGACCGCATTCTCAAGCTGGACGTGAAGGAGTTCAGCCGCCAGAAGCGCAATGAGGAAGGGATGTACGACGGATTTCGCGTTCCGCTCGGCGAAGGAGACGTCAACTGGCCCGCCGTTCGCGAGCACCTGGCGGAGATTGGGTTTACCGGCTGGGCTACGGCGGAAATTCCGGGAGGGGATCGCGAGCGCCTCGAGGAAATCGCCAGACGCATGGACCAGGTGCTGTCCCCGTCGTGACGCTTTCGTCTTCTGTACACAGGCAGGGACGAACGGAACGCCGTTTGCAAATCGACGCGGTATCGCCCTTTTGCAATCAGTGAAAGGGCCTGTGCTTACCCGGCAATAGGTTCTTTAATGGACGGATCGGCAAACTCATCGTACTGCACGCGCCGGATGGCGACGCCAGCGTCGGCCAGTTTCCCGTCCAGATTTTCGTATCCCCGATCGAGGTGATAGACGCGCAGCACATGCGTCTCGCCTTCGGCAATCATGCCGGCCAGCACAAGGGACACGCCGGCCCGCAAATCGGTGCTCATCACTGTAGCTCCCTGCAGGCCATTTCCTCCCGCAATAAACACCTCGTTCTGCACGACGATGGCGTTTGCCCCCATCCGATGCAACTCGGGGATATGTTTGAATCGGTCGAAATATACGGTATCGCGGACCCGTGCATTGCCGGACGCCTGGGCCAGCAGGACGGTCCATTGGGCCTGTAAATCCGTGGGGAAACCCGGATATACGCCGGTTTCTATGGATACGGGCAGGAGGTTGTCCGGGGCGGTAACATCCACGTAGTCATCCCCCGGTTTGTAGCCCGCCCCTGTTTGCGTAAACGCGTCGATGAAGGCGTCTCCAAGGTGTTCGGGGGCTGCGTTCGTCATGCGAACGGCCTGGCCCGGTTCCCCTGCAATGGCCGCTGCGATCATAAAGGTACCCAGTTCGATGCGATCCGGCGCATTGTGAAAATCCACCGGGGAAAGCGTATCTACCCCTTCGATGTCGATCGTATCCGTTCCGAGTCCGCTGATACGGGCGCCCATTTTCTGGAGCATCTCCCCGAACACGACGACATCCGGTTCGCGGGCGGCATGCTCGATCCGGGACGCCCCCCGCGCTGTAACGGCCGCCAGCAGGAGGTTGATCGTTGCCCCCACGCTCGACGGGTTCATGCGGAATTTTCCTCCGTTCAGGCGCCCTCCCTTTGCTTCCGCTACGACATATCCGTGATCGAGGCGAATGTCTGCGCCGAACGCTTCCATCCCTTTGAGGTGCAGGTCCACGGGGCGCGGGCCCCAGGCGCATCCTCCCGGAAGCGACACGCGGGCATATCCGCAGCGCCCCAGTAGCGCGCCAAGCATATAGAAGGAGGCGCGCATCTTCTTCACCAGTTCGTAGGGGGCTTCCGGATAGTTCACCCCGCTTGCGTCCACCGCCATTTCGTTCCGGGCTTCGTCGAAGCGTACCGAAGCTCCGGAGATACGCAACACATGCGCAAAAGTCTTGACGTCCCGCAGGTTGGGAATATGGGACAGCACGGAAGTACCGTCTGCAAGAAGCGCCGCCGCCATCAGCGGCAGCGCCGTGTTCTTGGAGCCGCTCACAGGCAGCGAGCCGGAGAGCGCATGTCCACCTTCTATGATAAGTTTGTCCATAGCCTGTAATATAGGATACTCCGATCAAAACCGCTTCGCTCAGCCTCTGAGATTTGCGGACTTAATCGGAGTATCCTATACCGCACGCTGCCCGGTAATCCATGCGAGGAACGACATGGAAACAGGCTGTGAATCAGATTCGGCAAAAAGGGTATTTTGTCTTTCTACCCCGACGTCCATGAACCGCCCGCATCATGCATCCCGTTTACCTCGATCATGCCGCCACGACGCCGCTTGACGCGCGCGTGCTCGAGGCCATGCAGCCTTTCTTCGGGGAGCGGTTCGGCAATGCCTCTTCGGTGCATGCCCTGGGCAGGCAGGCGCGTTTCGCGGTCGAGGAATGCCGCGAGAAGGTGGCGGCCCTCCTGGGCGCCGAACCGGGAGAGATTGTTTTCACGAGCGGGGGCACGGAGTCCAACAATATGGCGCTTGGGGCCGCATCCGGCGGCGTGCTGACCTGTGCCGCCGAGCACGAATCGGTGCTTCGTTCCGGGGAAGCCTTGCAATCTTTCGGCAGGACCGTGCATATGTTGAAGCCCGGCAGGTATGGCGCCGTTTCTGTTGAGGACATCGCCCGGGCGCTTGACAGCGAGGCCTGCGCCGGGGTGACGCTTGTTTCCATCATGCATGCGAACAACGAGACGGGCGCCCTGTCGCCGGTTCGCGAAATCGCTGAGGTATGCCATGCGAGGGGCCTGATATTTCACTGCGATGCGGTGCAGACGGTGGGCTACGCCATGGTCCCCGAAGCGGACCTGACGACACTCTCGGCACACAAGTTTTATGGCCCGAAGGGCATTGGCGCCCTGTTCGTACGCGGCGGGATCGATGTGGGGCCTGTGCTCCGGGGGGGCAAGCAGGAACGCGGGCGTCGGGCGGGCACGGAAAATGTGGCGGCCATTGCCGGCTTTGCCAAAGCGCTGGAACTTGCCTTTGACGAAGGGGAATCCCGCAAGCGGCATGCCGAAGCGATGCGGGACCGGCTCCGAACCGGCATCCAAGCCGTGGCCGGGGCAACGGTGCATATCGTTACCCCTTCCGATTCCGACGAGGCGGCGCCGCACATTCTTGGCGTGGTCGTTCCGCCCGTAGATGGCCGCCCCATAGACGGGGAGATGCTGCTCCTGAACATGGATATGGAAAACATCTGCGTATCCGCAGGCTCCGCATGTACGAGCGGCGCCATCGAGCCCAGCCATGTACTCATGGCCATGGGGCTGGATCGCGATACCGCGGCGGCCTTCCTGCGTTTTTCTGTGGGCAGGAACACGACGCACGAAGATGTGGACCGGGCTGTCGAAGCGCTCGATCGCGTGTTGCGCCGGATGATTCGCATGCCCGAAAGCTCATGAGCGCCGCCCTCGTCGTGTTTGCAAAACCTCCGGTTCCCGGCCGGGTCAAAACCCGCCTGACGCCGCCGCTGTCTCCGGAAGACGCCGCCCGTCTCTATGGAGCTTTTCTGCAGGATGCGCTGGATCAGTACCAGGATCTCGGGGTGACGCTTCGCCTGTATCTGTCGCTTGACGAGTCGCCGGGGAGGAGCATGTCCGCCCACTGGGGGGATATGTATTGCCAGTGGGTCGGGGAGAACGTATTTCGCCAAAGGGGTGCGGGCCTCGGGGAGCGTATGCAGCAGGCTTTCGAGGAAACGTTTGCCGCAGGGCGCCGCCGCGTTATCCTGATCGGGACAGATCACCCCACGCTGCCTTCCGCATGGATACAGGAAGGGTTTTCGCTCCTCGAAGGGAAGGGCGACGTCGTGCTTGGTCCCACCGGAGACGGAGGGTTTTACCTGATCGGCATGAACGGATCGTTTCCGCAGGTTTTCGAAGGAATGACCTACAGCCACGAGGCTGTTTTCGAACAGACCGCCGCCCGCGTTGCTTCATGCGGCGCTTCGTTGCACACGCTTCCGGAATGGTACGATGTGGATACGTTCGACGATCTGAAACGACTTGTTGCGGATATGCGGCGGGAAAGCGCCGGCGCGATGCGGACCCGCGCAATGCTCCAGCATCTTTCCGAACGATACGAAGGGCTGGCGTAAGGGAACGGAGGCAGGGGGATGGGCTGCGGGTTGCAGGCAGCGATTCCCCCGGCCCGATACATGACGAAGCGCCCCGATGCGTGTAAGGCATCGGGGCGCTTCTGTTTTTTCCTCGCGATAACCTGCCTGGACAGCGAGGACTTCCGCACGGACTACAAGGAGATTCCAAAAACGAGGTAGCTCTTTTCTGTCGTGGGATTCAGTATGTACGAGACGCTTACGGGCAGCTCGAACTTGTCGGTGATCGGGATGCTCTTCGAGGCGCCCAGCGCCATGTCGATGATGCTGAACCCTTCGGTTCCATACCACCCGCTCTCTCCAGCGGAAGCGCCGATTCCGAACGACATATCTATCCCGCCTACGGCGAAAGGCGTCGATGCATTGATATACAGCGAATTGTCCGGGTCGTTGTGGGCGTTGTATGCGGCATAGAGCGTTACCGGAAAGGAATCTGTGCCATTGAACGAGAAATAGGGTTCGAGCACGTGTGCTCCCTCGCCATCGCCGCTAAAGTCGGAGAACGGGACACCGGCGTTTGGAAAATAGTAGTCCGTGATCCCTACGGAAAAGGCGCCGGCGGAATACCCGATCCACAGGTCGTGCTCGTTCGCGTCGGCCGAACCGGGATTCGTGGCGTACGACGCCCAGGTTCCTATCTCCAATCCGCCGGCACTGAAGGTGAGTGCGGGCTGGACACTGGCGGATTCACCAAAATCGACGCCTCTCCATACATAACGGCTTACGATATCGGCGCCGAAACTGAATTCCTGCGCGGAAGCCGGCAGGGACCAGGAAAGGGCGAACGCCAGGGCAAGGATGGTAAGAAGTTTCTTCATGACGGGTAACCGGTGTGGTTGTTTGTGATGCTGTCTGGATACAGGGTTGTTCGGCGAGGGGTCGAACGGATCGCGTTCGCGGCCCCCGTTGAAAAAGGACAGGCCGCAAGGAGCAACGCCATGCCACATTTTCGGAGCGAGTTCAGTTCTTGTCAAGCAACGTTGTTTTTCGCCGATAAGCGAGGATTTTTTACCGAAACACCTTATTAAATTAGGGAATAAACCCCCAGTACTTCAATAGATGACCTGGATAAAACCGCTTTCACGAATGTTCTGTTTCAAAAAAAGCGCTTTTTTAGCCCGTTACGGGGCATGAAGTGTTTGTGAAGCAATGGGGGCGGGTGTTTTCGCAATGAAGAACTTGCAAAGCATCCGGTTTTTCACTTGATAGGTTCGTCCAAAATCGCGTTATTATATAGTCTGTAGCGTTAGTTGCCCTGCTGTATTCGGTACTGTTTCGTTCGGTGTCGCTCCCGTTACGGATCGTTCGGCGAGCATAGGGCGTATTACGTTACGAATACATAAGGCATAAAGGGCAGACCAACTATGGTTCGGACCATGACGCAATACTCCCGCAAACGGATAGCGCTTCGGCGAGCAGGCAAGGACATTTCTCGTGTCTTGCTGGGAGCGGTATGCGTTGCCGACGGGCGACTGGCGTCGGTTGTTCTTCTCCTTCCCGGTCTCATTATTATTACGGTTTAGCCGGGACCGGCCGATCCTTCGCACCTCTCCAGTATGCATGATGGCATCAATCGGACAGTGAAGGATTGGCCTTCACGCCGCACGATAACAGGATGCCCATGCACGCTCTCGAAGAAACGTACCTGAACGCTGAAGCCAGCGGTTCGTATTTTAACAAGTCTACCCGGATGGTTCGTTGCGTGTGTCTGACTTGCACAGTACGCGAACCATTCATTGGGGCGCCAAATAACGAAGGGAAACAACCGGTCGGGATCAATGCCTGATATGGAAGGAAGCAGCATACCGAAACATGCGCCGTCGGTTAACGGCGCGCAACGCATGAGCGGTGCGGAGATTTTTCTGCGTTCGCTGGATGCAGAGGGCGTAGAGGTGGTGTTCGGTCACCCTGGAGGGGCCGTCATCAAAATCTATGATGAAATGGCTCGCATCAAGCCGAAATTCAAGCATGTCCTGGTGCGGCATGAGCAGGGCGGCGCTCACGCTGCCGAGGGATACGCCAAGGCGACAGGCAAGGTGGGTACGGTGCTTGTAACCAGCGGACCCGGCGCTACCAACACGGTTACGGGTATTGCGGATGCGTATATGGATTCCGTGCCTATTGTCGTTTTCACGGGGCAGGTGCCGACCCAGCTCATCGGGAACGATGCGTTTCAGGAGTGCGATACGATCGGCATCACCCGCAGTATCACGAAGCATAGCTACCTGGTGCGCGATGTGCGGGATCTGGCCTCGGCTGTGAAAAAGGCGTATCACATTGCCCGGACGGGGCGGCCGGGCCCTGTCGTCGTGGATTTGCCCAAGGACGTGCTTCTGGCCGAAACCGAATTCGAATACCCGAAGGAGGTCAACCTGCGTGGTTATCGCTTCAAAGACAAGGGCGATGAAGCCAAGATCCAGCGCGCCGCAGCCATGATTGCCGAGGCGGAGAAGCCCCTGTTTTATGTGGGGGGCGGGGCCGTGAATTCGAATGGATCGGACGTGTTGACCCGGATTGCCCGGAAGGCGCGCATTCCGGTCACAACCACCCTGCATGGACTCGGAGCGTTTCCCGAGAACGACGAGCTTTCGGTAGGCATGCTTGGTATGCATGGCACATGGTACGCCAACATGGCGGTGCAGAACGCCGATCTGTTGATCGCTGTCGGAGCGCGGTTTGACGACCGGGTGACGGGCAAACTCGAATCCTGGGCGCCGCATGCGAAGATCATACATATCGACATCGATCCGTCCTCGATCTCCAAGAATGTCTACGTGGATTGCGCCATTGTGGGGGATGTACTCGATGCGCTCATGCGCCTTGAACCTCTCGTGGAGCCGTGTAATACCGGGGAATGGCTCGAACAGGTGCAAGCATGGAAAGAGGAATGCCCGCTTATGTACGATCATGGGGACGGGCGCCTCCGCGCGCAGTATGTACTCGAGCGCCTTCGGCGCCATACGAAGGGGGAAGCGATCGTGGTGACGGATGTGGGCCAGCACCAGATGTGGGCGGCCCAGTATTTTCAGTTCCTGCATGCGCGCACGCACATTACGTCGGGCGGTCTCGGCACGATGGGTTTTTGCTTTCCCGCGGCAATGGGCGCCGCGTTCGGTATGCCGGACAAGACGGTTGTTTCGATCAGCGGCGACGGCGGCTTCATTATGAATGCACAGGAACTGTGCGTCGCCGCAGCGCACGGGCTGCCGATCAAGGTGGTCATCATAAACAATAATTTTCTGGGCATGGTGCGGCAATGGCAGGAGTTGTTCCACGAAGAGCGCTTCAGTCATACCGATCTGTCCGATACCAATCCGGATTTCGTCAAGCTTGCCGAGGCGCATCACTGCGTAGGTCTGCGAGCGGAAACTCCGGACGAAGTCGACGAGATTATCCGGAAGGCATGGGCCGTCACCGATCGCCCCGCTGTGATGGAATTTCGTGTCATCAAGGAGGAAATGGTATTTCCGATGGTGCCTGCGGGCGCCTCCACCAACGAAATGATCACGAAGCGCCTGACACCCGACGCCTTCGTATGACGAACATTCCATAAGGAAGTCGCCATGAGCGAGCACGACACACTGACCCCGCAACAGATTCTTCGGAAGAAGGGCCAGGGAGAACCCATAGGGCCGGGCGAGAAAGCGCACCGCCACCGGCATATCATTGCCGTTTTGCTCGAGAATTCGATCGGGGCGCTGAACCGCGTCATCAATTTGTTCTCTGCCCGCGGCTTCAACCTCGAAAGCGTGACGGTCGGGGAAACGGACGAAACCTCGGTTTCCCGGATGACCATTGTCACGACGGGCGAAGACCGCATCATTGCACAAGTGAGTCGTCAACTGAACCGGTTGGTCGATGTCCTGGAAGTAGAGGACCTGACGTCAGAGGAGTACGTCGAGCGCGAGTTGTGCTTGCTGAAGGTTGCGTATACCTCGGACAACCGTGTCGAACTGCTTGATACGCTCAAGATTTTCAATGGCAAGGTCGTGGATATCACGACGGACACGATGACCTTCGAACTTGCCGGTCCCACCAAGAAGATCAATGCCTTCATCGGGATGATGAACCGTTACGGGATTGAGGAAATTGCGCGGAGTGGCCGCGTGGCCATGAAACGAGCGCTGCTTTTCGGCGATTGAACCGGTTTTTCGCACGGGCCGCAAACGGCCCGCACATACACCTGCAAACGAGAATATCACACAGATGGGAGTTAACGTTCACTATCGGGCCAATCCCGATCTCGTCCGGTCGCGGCGCGTAGCCGTCATAGGATACGGAAGCCAGGGGCATGCCCATGCTCTGAACCTGCATGACAGCGGCGTCGACGTGGCGGTCGGGCTGCGCGAGGGTTCCTCGTCGCGCGCGGAAGCCGCCGCCAGGGGCCTGCGCGTCATGAGTATCTCCGACGCGACCGCGTGGGGCGATCTTGTTGTGATGCTGGTGCCGGACCAGCATCAGAAGCAGGTGTACGAGGCCCACATGGCCGAGTATATGACGCCGGGCAAGTCCCTGGTTTTCGGCCACGGTTTCAACATTCACTATGGTCAGATCACGCCGCCGGAAGGGGTCGATGTGTTCATGGTGGCTCCCAAATCGCCGGGTCACCTGGCGCGCCGCGTATTCGAGGAGGGGAAAGGAGTGCCTTGTCTGGTGGCTGTCGCACAGGACGCATCGGGTGCTGCACTGGATATGGCGCTGAGTTATGCGGAAGGCATAGGCGGCATCCGGGCAGGGGTTATCGAAACCACCTTCAAGGATGAAACGGAAACCGACCTCTTCGGGGAACAGGCCGTGCTCTGCGGCGGCGCCGAAGAGCTCATCAAGGCCGGATTCGAGACGCTGACCGAAGCCGGGTATCCTCCCGAACTGGCGTATTTCGAGTGTCTGCACGAACTCAAGCTCATTGTCGATCTGATTTACGACGGCGGGCTGGAATACATGAACTATTCGATCAGCGATACGGCCGAGTACGGGAATTACACGCGCGGCCCGCGGGTCATTGACGCCTCGGCTCGCGAGCGTATGCGGCAGATTCTCGCCGAAATACAGGACGGAACGTTTGCCGAAGAATGGATTGCGGAGAATGAAGCCGGGGGCAAGCAACTGCTTGCATTGCGCGGCAGGTCCAGAGAGCATCCGATCGAAAAGATCGGCAAGCGCCTGCGCGGCATGATGAGTTGGCTGCGCGGCGAACAACAAGAAGAAGCGCAAGCTGTATAGATTTGCCTGATCGGAAAACATACCGCATTGCCTGTTTGCCGGGCGACGGCGTCGGGCCGGAAGTTACCCGTGAAGCGCTCCGCATCCTTGCGGAAGCGGGGCAGCGGTTTGGTTTTGCTGTGGCGTCCGAAGAGTTTCTCATAGGGGGGAGCGCCATCGATGCGTTCGGTACGCCCTTGCCGGAAGCTACGGCAATAGCCTGCCTCGAATCCGACGCCGTGTTGCTCGGGGCCGTTGGAGGACCTGCCTGGGACGATCTTCATGGGGATTTGCGTCCGGAAGCCGGTCTGCTGGGTCTGCGCAAGACGCTCGGCGTGTATGCGAATCTGCGTCCGGTGACCGTGCCGGATTTTCTGGCGGGCGCGTCGCCGCTCAGGCGGGAGGTTGTCGCAGGCACGGATATGATGATCGTGCGCGAATTGACCGGCGGGATTTATTTCGCAGAGCCCAAGGGGCCTGTCGAGGGTACGCAGGGCACGGAAGCGCTCAACACGATGCGTTACTCGGAAGCGGAAATAGAGCGTATCGCGCATGTGGCGTTTACCTGGGCGCGCCGTCGTCGCTGTCGGGTTACGTCCGTGGATAAAGCCAACGTGCTGGAAGTATCGCAACTGTGGAACGATGTCGTGACACAGGTGCACAGGGCCGGCTATACCGACGTAGAACTGGAGCATTTGTATATCGACAATGCGGCCATGCAGATCGTGCGGCGTCCATCGGACTTCGATGTGGTGGTGACAGCGAACCTTTTCGGCGATATTCTTTCCGATCTGGCAGCGACGTTGCCGGGCTCGCTCGGTGTACTGCCGTCGGCTTCGGTAGGCGGCTCCACAGGGTTGTTCGAGCCGGTGCACGGAAGCGCTCCCGACATTGCGGGCGAAGGGAAGGCTAATCCCGTGGCTGCTGTGCTCAGTGCCGCCATGATGCTTGAGGAACTGGGCGAGACAGACGCGGCAGCGGCAATTCGCGAGGCTGTGAGCGAGACGCTCTCGGGGGGCGTACGCACGGCGGATATGCGGGAAGAGGGTTGCAGGCTCGTATCCACCGAGGAGATGGGTGCGTGCATTGCCGACCATGTGCGGCAGGCGGCGAGCAAGGAGCAGAAGGTGGAGGCGGCCGCATGACACGTTATATTGTACATATTGATTTTCTCCGACTTACAAGGCGCCCGGCGCAGCATGGGCGGGACGGCTTCCTGTCGTCAACGCATCGGGCGCGTGCGATAGCCCCTACGCACTACTACTTGTAAAGGAACCGTCGAGGAATTCCTCCAATGAAAGACAAAGTAACCATATTCGATACGACGTTGCGCGACGGCGAGCAGGCGCCGGGCGCATCCATGACGATCAATGAGAAGCTCCGCATCGCCCGGCAGCTCGTAAAGCTGAACGTGGATGTGATCGAGGCCGGCTTTCCGATTTCGTCTCCGGCTCAGTTCGAGGCTGTGGCGAGCATCGTGCGCGATGTACAGGGCCCCGTGATCTGCGCGCTTGCCCGTGCGCTCGAGGACGATGTACATGCCGCAGGCAAGTCGCTGTCCGGGGGCCAACGCACGCGGATTCATACGTTTATCGCCACCAGCGACATTCACATAGACGCCAAGTTCGGCAGCGACAAGTACGGCAAAACGCTTCCGGAGAAGCGTAGGAACGTCGTGCGGATGGCTCGCGAAGCCGTACGACTGGCGCGGACGTATACCGATGATATAGAGTTCAGCACAGAGGATGCGGGCCGCACGGAGCACGATTTTTTGTGCGAGGTGATTGGTGCAGCGATCGAGGAGGGGGCCACGACCATCAACATTCCGGATACGACCGGCTATTGCACGCCCACCGAATATGCACGCATGTTCGAGGCGGTTCGCAAGGGTGTGCGATCGACGAAGAATGTGGTGCTCTCGACGCACTGTCACGACGATCTCGGCTTGGCTGTGGCCAATTCCATTGCCGCCGTGTGTGCGGGCGCCCGCCAGATCGAATGTACGATCAACGGCATTGGCGAGCGGGCCGGTAATGCCTCGCTGGAAGAAGTGGTGATGGCGCTGCGTGTCCGGCACGAGCAATTCGGCGTCGACACGGACATAGAGGCCACGCACCTTGCGGAAACAAGCCGCATGGTGTCGGTGGCGACGGGATTTCCGGTGCCGCCGAACAAGGCTATTGTGGGGCGCAACGCCTTTAGCCACGAGGCTGGTATTCACCAGCATGGCGTGCTGAAGCGCCGGGATACCTACGAAATCATGCAGGCGGAGGATGTGGGCCAGACGAGCGAACAAATACGTTTGGGCCGGCACTCCGGACGCCACGGCTTTTTCAGCCGTCTGAAACGGATGGGCCTGCATGTCGAGGATTCCCGCAAGGACGCGCTCTACCAGTTATTCGTTCGCCTTGCGGATCGCAAGAAAGAAATCCACGATGCGGATCTGATTCACCTTGTTCAGGGGACTGCGGAGCACGCGGTTTTGCAGCACTACCGGCTCGACAATCTGTCCGTTACGGTTGCTACCGGAAAGCATCCGAAGGCAGAGGTGGAGGTGTTCAATGTTACTACCGAGGAGCGGTTGGCCGCGGAGGGGACAGGCGATGGCCCTGTGGACGCCGTGTATCGCGCCATCAATCATGCGCTCGGCAGTTCGCACAAGCTGGAAAGCTACTCTATTCGATCCGTTTCCGAGGGGGCCGGGGCCATTGGCGAAGTGACGGTGCTCATCCGGGAAAGCGGAGCCTTTTTCAGAGGACAGGCGCAAAACACGGATGTGATCCGCGCATCTGCGGACGCCTACATCGATGCGCTCAATAATCTGGAAACCTGGCGATCCGAAGAGGAGAATATGACCTTTGTGGGTAATGGCATCATGAGTTCGTTCGAGGGAGGCGCAACATGACGATTACAGAGAAAATACTGGCGCGGCACGCAGGTCGGGATCGGGTGGCGCCCGGAGATAACATCTGGGTGGATGTGGACATCCTCATGACGCACGATGTGTGCGGCCCCCCGACCATCGATATTTTCCGCCGCGAATTCGGCGCCGATGCGGTACCGTGGGACAAGGAGAAGCTGGTGATCATTCCCGATCACTACATCTTCACGAAAAACCACCACGCGAACCGGAATGTGGATCTGCTCCGGGCTTTTGCCGCCGAGCACGATCTCCCGTATTACTACGATCCGGGTACGCCGAGCTACAAGGGCGTATGCCACATGGCGCTGGCCGAGGAAGGGTTCAATGTGCCGGGTTCGCTGCTGATCGGTACGGACAGCCACACATGTACTTCGGGTGCATTCGGCATGTTTTCGACCGGGGTCGGTAACACGGACGCTGCGCTGATCATGGGTACCGGCAAGCTCTGGCTCAAGGTGCCCGAAACAATGCGATTCGTGTTCGAGGGGTCTCTCCCTCCCTATCTGATGGCCAAGGATCTCATCCTGCAGGTCATCGGCGACATCGGGACGGATGGGGGTACCTACCGCGCGCTCGAATTCGACGGAGAAGCGGTCTACGACCTGCCGGTCCACGAGCGCATGACGTTGACGAACATGGCGATCGAAGCGGGAGGAAAGAACGGGATCATTCCCCCCGACGACAAAACCTTCGAGTATGTGCGGGAGCGCACCGATACGGAGTTCGAGCCTGTCTACGGCGATTTGGACGCCCGGTATCATACGCTCAAGACCTACCGGGTCGAGGACATCGAACCGCTTGTAGCGAAGCCGCACAGCCCGGACAACCGGGCGACGGTGTCTGAAGTGGCCGGGACGCGTCTGGATCGTGCGTACGTCGGCAGCTGCACCGGCGGCAAACTGGAGGATTTTGTGGCGGCTGCGACCATCCTTCGGGGACAAGAAGTGGTCATCGATACCTACATCGTGCCGGCGACGACCTGGATCGGCAAGCAGTTACACACGACGTACATCGAAGGGGACACGTTGTACGATATATTCGAACGATCCGGTTGCAAACTGGGCCAGGCTTCCTGCGCAGCGTGCCTTGGCGGACCGTCGGATACGTTTGGCAGGACACACGGCACAGAAATCGTGATCTCCACCACGAACCGGAATTTCCCCGGACGCATGGGCAGCAAGGAAGCTTCCGTGTATCTGGCGTCTCCCTACACGGTGGCGGCCTCGGCGCTTTCCGGAGTCATTACGGATCCTCGCGAGGTGCTGGTATGAAAAAGACGATCACAGGGACGGCCTACGTTGTGGGCGACGCCATCGATACGGACCAGATTATCCCGGCGGAGCATCTGGTATACAGCCTGTCCGATCCGGAAGAGCGCAAGTATTACGGGCGTTATGCGCTTAGCGGCGTGCCGAAAGATCAGCAAGGACTTCCGTACGGCAATTGTCCGTTTACCGAGGAGGATGCGTTCGCAAGCACCTACACGATCGTGGTGGGCGGTTCGAATTTCGGGTGCGGGTCTTCGCGGGAGCATGCCCCGTTTGCGTTGCAGGAAGCCGGATGCACTGCCGTCGTGGCTGAGAGTTACGCCCGCATCTTTTACCGCAACGCGGTGGACGGAGGGTTTATCGTTCCGTTCGAATCGATCGAGCGGTTGGTCGAGCGCGTACGCACGGGCGATCTCCTTGAAATCGATACGACGTTGGGTAAACTTGCAAACCGCACGACAGGAGAGGAATTTTTGCTCAAACCGCTTGGAGACGTGGCCGAGATACTGAAAGCAGGCAATGTTTTCGAATTTGCAAGGCAAGCTGGATTTATGCCAACCTGATGCATTGCATAGCGTGCGGCCCGCTATAAGCTGTTGCCATGGGCGACGCCACAACGGGCAATCGGAAGACAAAAATGGATACTTTCATGTCAGAACAAGCCGACGAATCGGTCCTTGTGGAGCTTTTCGATACGACGCTCCGCGATGGTACGCAAGGCGAGCACGTTTCGCTGACGGCTCGCGACAAGTTGCGAATCGCAAAACGTCTTGATCACTTTGGCATTGGCATTATCGAGGGGGGATGGCCTGGTTCAAATCCCAAAGACCAGGAATTTTTCGAATTGGCGCGGGATGTGGAATGGGAGCAGGCGCGCATCTGTGCTTTTGGCTCCACGCGCCGCGTACAGTACGCTCCGGAGGACGATCCCAACCTGCGGGCCATACTGGAAGCGGATACCCCGGTGGTTTCCCTCTTCGGCAAAAGCTGGACGCTCCACGTGGAAGTGGCCCTGGGCGTAACGAGGGAAGAAAACCTTGATCTGATCCGCTCATCCGTAGCGTACCTGAAGGCGCACGGAAAGCATGTGGTGTACGATGCAGAGCATTTTTTCGACGGGTATATGAACGACCGCGTTTATGCGCTGGAAACCCTGGAGGCTGCTGCTTCGGCGGGTGCGGATGTATTGGCCCTGTGCGATACGAATGGAGGCACGCTGCCGGGCACGCTGGGCCGGATCGTCGGGGATGTAGCGGGCCGGTTCGAAGCGGAGCTCGGCATTCATGCGCACAATGACTCCGGATGCGCTGCGGCCAATTCTATCGTGGCGGTGCAGGCCGGCGCCCGGCATGTGCAGGGGACGATCAATGGGATCGGAGAACGCTGCGGCAACGCGGATCTGACCGCGATTGTCCCGGGACTCCAACTCAAGCTCGGATACGAGTGCGTTCCGCCGGACAGGCTGCGTGAACTCACGGATCTCTCGCATTTCGTGTACGAGGTGGCGAATCTCGATCCGGTGGGGCGGTCGGCGTATGTAGGCCGGAGCGCATTCGCCCACAAAGGCGGCATCCATGTATCGGCGGTGATGAAGGAACCGGCGGCGTACGAGCATCTCATGCCCGAACAGGTCGGTAACAAGCGCCGGGTGCTTGTGTCTGATTTATCCGGCCGCAGCAACGTACGCTACAAGGCGCAGGAACTGGGCATTGACCTGGGCGCAGCGGACGAGGCGTCCCGCGCCGTAAAGCGCATCAAGGATCTCGAGCATCTCGGGTATGAATTCGAGGGCGCCGAAGCTTCGTTCGAATTGTTGCTCCGGCAGATTCAGGGCGAGGAAACGGAGTTCTTTTCTCTGGAACGACTTCGGGTCCAGAGCGAACTCAGCGACGAGGGCGCAGATACCACCCAGGCAACGGTGGCTCTTCGCGTGGATGGCCGCAGGGAATTGCTCGTGGCCGAAGGCGTAGGGCCGGTAGACGCCCTGTCGAACGCATTGCGCGGCGTGCTGATCGCCTTTTATCCGAATCTCGAACAGGTGCATCTCGCCGATTACAAGGTGCGCGTGGTGAGCCCCGAAGACGGCACGGCGGCGTATGTCCGCGTGCTCGTTGAGCATAAGAACGGGAACGAGACATGGAATACGGTGGGCGTTTCCACCAACATTCTGGAAGCAAGCTGGCAGGCTATCGCAGACGGCATCCGGTATGCATTGATGCGAGAAGGCGCCAAGCCGGCCCACTCTATGCAGGAAGCCCTCGTTCAGCAGGATTGAAGAAGGACGCAGTACCAGAACATTATGCAGTTACCACGTATCCGAGAAGGCCTTTACGACTCGTCTTACGAGCACGACGCGTGCGGCGTCGGTTTCGTTTGCAACGTGCAGAACGAACCGGCCCACGATATTGTGCAGAAGGGGCTCGAAATGCTGAACAACCTGGGACATCGCTCGGCATGCGGATGCGATGACCGGACAAGCGACGGGACGGGTATTCTTCTTCAGGCGCCGCACGAATTTCTGGCGCCGGTGCTGAAAGAACTCGGCGCCGGCGTACGCACCCCGGGGGAATATGCGGCCGGTATGGTTTTTTTACCCCGGGACGCTCGTGCGCAGACATTTTGCAGGAATACCTTCGAGGAAATTATCCGGGCGGAAGGGCAGGAATTTATCGGGTGGCGCCGCGTACCGGTTTGTACGGATGCTGTGGGGGAAGCCGCTGCAGCAATGCAGCCCGAACTCTGGCAGGTGTTTGCAGGATGCGGGAAGCAAACCGCGGATCCGGATGCGTTCGAACGTAAACTGTATGTCATCCGCAAAGTGGTCGAACATACCATAGCAGGGGCGGATGTACCGGGGACGAGCGAATTTTATATTTCCTCGTTATCCTCGCGCACGATCGTGTACAAGGGGATGTTATTGGCCGAGGACCTGCCCAGGTTTTATACAGACCTGATCGATCCTCGCATGAAAAGCGCGCTTGCGATGGTGCATGCGCGATTTTCGACGAATACGCTGCCGCAGTGGCCGCTGGCGCAGCCATTCCGCTTTTTGTGCCACAACGGCGAGATCAATACGCTCCGGGGCAATTTCAACTGGATGAATGCCCGACAGTCGTTGTTCGAGTCAGAACTCTTCGGCGACGATATGCAGAAGCTTTTGCCCATACTGACCGAGGGCGCCAGCGACTCGGCCATTCTGGACAATGCTCTCGAGTTGCTCTACTTTACGGGCCGTTCGCTTCCGCACGCTATGATGATGCTGGTGCCGGAAGCCTGGGAGTACACCCGGGAGATGAGCGAGGAGAAGCGCGCCTTTTACGAGTACCATTCCTGTTTGATGGAGCCGTGGGACGGCCCCGCCGTGCTGCCCTTTACGGATGGCCGGTACATCGGCGCTATTCTCGACCGGAATGGTTTGCGCCCCTCCCGGTATACGGTCACGAAAGACGGTCTGGTCATTCTGGCCTCCGAGACGGGTGTCCTCAATACGGATCCGGCGAATGTGGTGTCGAAGGGGCGCCTGCAGCCCGGCAAGATGTTCCTGGTCGATCTGGAAGAGCACCGGGTTATCGAGGACGAGGAAATCAAGCAAACGCTGGCCACCCGCCGTCCCTATATCGAGTGGCTCCGGGATCACGCTGTGCGCCTGCAGGATTTGCCGGATTACGGCAGACCGGCGCGGTATGCCCCCGAAGAACTCCATATCCGGGAGAAATTGTTCGGCTACACGCTCGAAGACGAGCGTCTCCTCATGAAGCCTATGGGGCTGCATGGCAAGGAAGCGCTGGGCTCGATGGGAGACGATACGCCGCTCGCCGTGTTGTCGGATAAGCCGCGCCCCCTGTACGACTATTTTCGCCAGCTGTTTGCCCAGGTGACGAACCCTCCGCTCGACGCTATCCGCGAAGAGATGGTGACCTCCCTGTTTACGCAACTGGGAGCCGAGCGGGACCTTTTTAAGGAAACGCCGCAGCATTGCCGCAAACTGATTCTGAAGCAGCCCATTCTTTCGGACAGGGACCTTGCGCGCATCCCGAATTCGGGAATCGAGGAATTGAAGACGCAGAAGATTGACATCGTATTCGATGGAGACAGCGGGGGAGAGGGGCTTCGCAAGGCGCTCGTCCATCTGTGCGAAGAGGCGGAGCGGCTGGTGCGCGAAGGCTGGTCCGTACTGGTATTGTCGGATCGGGCGGCCGGCCCGGATCTGGCGCCCATTCCGGCGCTGCTCGCTACCGCTGCCGTACATCATCGTCTGATTCGCGAAGGCCTTCGCACCCGCGCCTCCATCGTGATTGAAAGCGGGGAGCCCCGGGAGGTACATCATTTCTGCACGCTTATCGGGTACGGCGCCGATGCGGTGAACCCCTGGTTGGCCTTGCAGGTGATCGAACGCTTGCTGGAAGGAGAAGAAATTTCCAACACAGAGGCAAGGGTCGGTTACATGGAATCGGTCGGAAAGGGGATTCTGAAGGTGATGTCGAAGATGGGCATTTCCACGGTGCAGAGTTACCGGGGCGCCCAAATTTTCGAGGCAGTCGGCCTGGCCCAGGACCTCGTCGACCGGTACTTCACAGGTACGGCAAGTCGTATAGGCGGCATTGACCTCGATACGATCGCCGAGGAGACGATGATGCGTCATCGTCAGGCCTGGCCGGATGTCCCCCTTGTTTTTTCGAATGGCCTGGACCCGGGCGGGCGTTACCTCTGGCGGCGCAACGGGGAACACCATCTGTTCAACCCTATGACGATCGCGCGCTTGCAGCAAGCGGTGCGCTCCGGAGAGACTTCTACCTACGAGGAGTATTCCAGGCAGGTCAACGATCAGACCCGGCAGCTCGGCACGTTGCGCGGGTTGCTTGTGCTCGACGAAGTGGGGACAAAGCCTGTGCCGCTCGATGAAGTGGAACCGTGGACGGAGATCGTCAAGCGGTTCAAGACGGGCGCCATGTCGTACGGGTCCATTTCGAAGGAAACCCACGAGACGCTCGCCATTGCCATGAACCGCCTTGGGGGCAAGAGCAACACGGGCGAAGGCGGCGAGGACCCGGAACGGTACGATCGCCGCAGCGAAAAGCGGAGTGCGATCAAGCAGGTGGCGTCGGGGCGTTTTGGCGTGACCATCGACTATCTGACGAGCGCCGACGAAATTCAGATCAAAATGGCCCAGGGGGCCAAGCCGGGGGAAGGCGGGCAATTGCCGGGCGAAAAGGTGTATCCGTGGATTGCGAAGACGCGCCATTCGACCCCCTACGTAGGCCTTATTTCTCCGCCTCCGCATCACGACATTTATTCGATCGAGGATCTGGCGCAGTTGATCCACGATCTCAAAAATTCAAATCCGGACGCACGGGTTACGGTTAAGCTCGTTTCCGAGGTGGGCGTGGGTACGGTCGCCGCCGGCGTGGCGAAAGGCAAGGCCGATGTCGTGCTTATTTCCGGCCACGACGGAGGGACCGGCGCTTCTCCGCAAACCTCCATCATGCACGCAGGGCTGCCCTGGGAGTTGGGCCTGTCCGAAACGCATCAGGTGTTGGTCCGGAACGGGCTCCGGAGCCGCATTCGGGTGGAATGTGACGGACAACTCAAGACCGGGCTCGACGTGGCGGTTGCTTGTCTGCTGGGTGCGGACGAATTCGGCTTCTCGACGGCGCCCTTGGTGGCGATAGGCTGCATCATGATGCGTAAATGCCATTTGAATACGTGTCCCGTCGGTATTGCCACACAGGATCCGGAACTTCGGAAGAAATTCGAGGGGCAACCGGAAGATGTGATCAATTATTTCCACTTTGTCGCGGAAGAGTTGCGCCAGATCATGGCCCGTCTTGGATTCCGTACGGTGGAGGAAATGACCGGACAGGTTCAGCGGTTGAAAGCCCGCTCCGGTATCGATCATTGGAAGGCCAGGCATCTGGACCTTTCCCCGATTCTCGTGAAACCGGAGATTCCCGAAGCGCTGCGCAAGTTTCATGCAACGGAGCAGGATCACGGCATCGACGAGGCGCTGGATCATCGCCTGATCGAAATGGCTCGTCCGGCGCTCGAAACAAAGACCCCGGTTGAATTCGACATTGCTATTCGGAATATCAACCGGACGGTCGGAACGTTGCTCTCCGCCGAGGTGAGCAAGCGGTATCCGGGCGGGCGACTTCCTGACGATACGATCCGTATCAACATGACCGGCTCTGGCGGGCAGAGTTTCTTCGCCTTTGGGGCTCCGGGCATTACCGTCCGCCTGAAAGGCGATTCGAACGATTATTTCGGCAAGGGGCTTTCCGGTTCCCGCCTGATCATACAGCCGCCGGAAAACGCCGGGTACGATGCGCATAACAACATTATCATCGGCAATGTGGCGTTGTACGGCGCCACGAGCGGGGAAGTGTTTGTGCGCGGGCGCGCCGGCGAACGCTTCGGCGTGCGCAACAGCGGCGTGCATGCCGTGGTCGAAGGCCTCGGCGATCACGGGTGCGAGTACATGACCGGCGGGCGTGTGGTCGTGCTGGGCCCCACCGGGCGCAATTTTGCGGCGGGTATGAGCGGGGGCGTGGCGTACGTGCTCGACGGCACCCTGGAGTTCAGGACGTTACGTTGCAATGGCAAGATGGTAGATATCGAGAGGGTGGAAGATTCTGCCGATATGGAGGAACTGCATGCGATGGTGGAGAAGCACTATCGCCTTACAGGCAGCTCCGTTGCGGAGTGGGTTCTTGAAAACTGGGAAGCCGCGCTAGAAGAATTCATCAAGATCATGCCGGTCGAATATCGAAATGCCCTCCTCCGCCTGGAGGAAGAAGCGGGGCAGGCGATTATGCCGGAACATGCTGTCGTATAGACGGGGGTTTTCAAAGGAGTATCCATGGGTAAAATAACGGGATTTATGGAATACAGCCGGGAGTTGGCCCCTCGTCGCCCGGTGGAGGAACGCAAGCGGGATTACCGCGATGTGTATCTGGAGCTTCCTGTCCGGAAGGTGAAGCAGCAGGCCGCGCGTTGTATGGATTGCGGGGTGCCTTTCTGTCAGGCAGGATGTCCGCTCGGCAACATCATTCCGGACTGGAACGATCTGGTCTACCAGGGGGAATGGGAAGAGGCGTTCGGGCGGTTGCGCGCGACGAACAATTTTCCGGAGTTCACGGGCAGAATATGCCCCGCTCCGTGCGAATCGGCCTGTGTGCTTGGCATCAACGAGCCGCCGGTCACGATCGAGCAGATTGAAAAAAGCATCTCGGACAGGGCCTGGAAGAACAACTGGTATGCACCGCATCCGCCGGCAGTAAGGACGGGGAGAAAAGTGGCTGTGGTGGGATCGGGCCCCGCCGGACTTGCGGCCGCCGACCAGCTCAACAAGGCCGGTCATTCGGTTACCGTATTTGAAAGAGACGATCGCATCGGAGGACTTCTTCGCTACGGTATTCCGGATTTCAAGCTCGAGAAATGGATTGTGGATCGTCGGATCGACGTGATGCGCGAGGAAGGGGTCGAATTCGTGACGAATGCCGAAGTGGGCAAAAATTATCCTGTGACTGCCCTCGACGATTTTTGCGCCGTGGTACTTACCGGAGGAGCTACGAAGCCGCGCGACGTGCCGGTCCCGGGCCGGGAGTTGACAGGCGTCCATTTCGCATGGGATTATCTCTGGAGGCAGAACAAGATCAATGCGGGCGACGCCATGGATCATGTAGAGCCGATCACGGCAGCCGGTAAGGACGTTATTGTGATAGGCGGCGGCGATACGGGGAGCGATTGCGTGGGTACCGCCAACAGGCAAGGAGCAAAATCCATCACGCAGTTCGAATTGCTTCCGATACCGCCCGAGGATCGGCCGTTCCATCAGCCCTGGCCCTTCATGCCCATGGTTTTCCAGACGAGTACGTCTCACGAAGAGGGGGTGGATCGCCACTGGAGCGTACTGACGAAGGAATTCGGCGGCGAGGACGGGTTGGTGCAGGAACTGCGTACGGTTAACGTGCTTCCGAAGAAGGATGCTTCCGGGCGCATGCGATTTGTGGAGCAGCCCAATTCCGAGCACCTTTGGCCGGCCGATCTTGTGCTTCTTGCGGTGGGCTATGTCGGGCCGGAACCGGACGGCATGATTGCCCAACTCGGTATCGAACTGGACGAACGCGGCAATGTCCGGACGGACGAGAACTACATGTCGTCGCGCCCCGGCGTGTTTGCGGCGGGAGATATGCGCCGGGGGCAGTCGCTCGTGGTATGGGCTATTGCCGAGGGGCGTGAGGCGGCCCGCGGCGTGGATGTTTTCCTGCGCGAGGAAGCGACGTTGCTGCCCGCAAAGGGGGAGGGAGATCTCCCAAGAATACGATGATTCATTACGTTAATACCTTCTCCAACAAGGGATTGCACCCTTTAATATAAGGTAAAAGTTTACATGTCGTTTCACCCTGTAGACGTTTTTGGCCCGGCCTCCTTGTCCAACCTTGGACCTGGGTTCGATGCGCTTGGCTTGTGCATTTCCGGGATCGGGGATGTGGTTCGAGCGCGCCGTACGGAATACCCGGGCATCCGGCTCAAGCATGAGCCGGGCGCCGTATCCTGGGAGGCGCTTGAGGATTCCGCAAAGAACACCGCAGTTATTGCGGCAAAGGGCGTATTGAATCTGCTCGGAACGGACGAAGGGGTCGAACTTACGCTGACGAAAGGAATTCCCCTCGGATCCGGGATTGGCGGCTCTGCAGCCAGTGCCGTGGCGGGCGCCTGGGCCGTGAACATGCTCTTCGGGCGGCCTTTCGAGAAGGAAGCTCTTATCGAGGCCGTACTCGAGGCCGAAGACATTGCTTCCGGCGGGCGGCACGGGGATAATGCGCTTCCCGCCTTGCTGGGGGGACTCATTCTGGTTTCGTCGAGCGACGCCTCCCGGTACCGGCGTATCGAATTGCCCGGTTCGCTTCACATTGCTCTTATTCTTCCTGCGGTGCAGGTGCTCACCAAACAGGCCCGCGGCATGTTGCCCGACCGCGTGTCGCTCAAGGACGCCGCGAGCAACGCTTCCGAACTGGCGTTTCTGGTGGATGCGTACCGGTGCGGCGATTGGGAAACCGTTGGGCAATGCATGATGCGGGATCGCCTCGTGGAGCCGGTGCGGGCTTTCCTGGTGCCCTGTTATCATGCCGTGCGGAGCGCTGCGCTCGAGGCCGGTGCGTTCGGATGCGCGCTGACCGGCTCCGGACCGGCCATGTTTGCTCTTGCGCCTTCCTCGGAACAAGCCGTTTCGATACGGGACGCCATGCTGGCGGCAAGCGCCTCCGAGCGTGTCAAGGCCGAAGGAGTGATCGCCGAAGTGAACGATACGGGCGTCGTCGACAGGGTGGAGCACAGCGTGCGCGCGCAGCAGCCCGCGTAGCGAGTCCATGGCGATTCCTTACCGAAGCACGCGCAGTACCACAGATACGGAAAGCGTATCGTTCGGGGAAGCGCTTTTGCGAGGTCTGGCGCCCGACGGGGGCTTGTATGCGCCCCGAAATCTGCCTCGCATATCTTTTGCGCACATATTCGAGGGTGATACCCTTCCGGATATGGCCTGCAGGGTGTTCGAGGCCTGGATCGGCGACGAAATTTCCGCTCCCGACCAGGAACGCATTGTCCGGGACGCCCTCGATTTTCCGGCGCCTCTTGTACCCCTTGCCTCGACCGGGGGCGGACCGTGGAGCGATACCTTCGTGCTGGAACTGTTTCACGGTCCCACGCTCTCTTTCAAGGATTTCGGGGCGCGGACCATGGCTCGCTGGATGGGCTATTTTCTGGAGCGCCGGGGCGAAAGAGCGACGATTCTTGTAGCTACATCGGGCGATACGGGCAGCGCCGTGGCCGACGGGTTCGCCGGGCAGGAGCGGATCCGGGTCGTACTCCTCTACCCGAAGGACAAGGTAAGCCGGGTGCAGGAAAAGCAGTTGATTGCGGCAAGGCCGGGCGTACAGGCGCTGCGCGTAGCCGGGGATTTCGACGACTGCCAGCGCATGGCCAAAGAAGCGTTTGTGCATCCGGCGTTCGCCGGAGCAGGTCTTTCGTCCGCCAACTCCATCAATATCGGTCGTTTACTGCCGCAGATGATGTATTATGTGCTCGCGGCGAGCCGGCTTCCTGCAGAAAACCCGTGGTTTTGCGTACCGAGCGGCAACCTCGGCAACCTGACGGGGGGCGTGCTTGCGCACTTGTCCGGGTTGCCGGTGGCGGGCTTTCTTGCGGCGCACAACGCCAACGACTTTTTCCCCCGCTTTCTGTCCGAAGAAGACGCCGGATTCGCTCCCACGATCCGAACCCTTTCCAATGCAATGGATGTCGGCGCGCCCAGCAATTTCGAAAGGCTCCAGGCCTTGCTGGATCGTCCGGCTATGCAGCGGCTGATCCGCGCGGAGCGCGTACTCGACGACGATACGGTTGCGTCCATGCGCCGGATCTACGAAGCGACCGGCTATGTGGCCGATCCGCACACGGCGGTCGGGCTCGAGGCGGTACGCCGTCAGCGCGCCCTCGGCGCACTGCAAGGGCCGGTTGTAGTGCTTGCTACGGCGCATCCGGCCAAGTTTCCGGAAACGGTGCATGCTGCGCTCGGTTTCGAACCCGATGCGCCCGACCGGCTGGCCGCGATCGGAACGCAGGATACGGCGGTCGAGGAAGTAGCACCCTCTGTGGAGGTTTTGCGTCCGTATCTTGTGGGATAGAGCGCATCCCTCTCAGCCTCTTGGTTTTGCGGACGTAGTCAGCGTATCCTGTAGCAAGATCGGTAACCGCGCCCCAAACAATACACCCTGTTCCTTGCCGGTTCCTTCACCCGATAGCCAGTCCGATATCCAGGACGCCCCGCCCATGCCATTCTACCTCGATGGCTGGAACCGGAAGCAACTTCCGCATGCCCGGGCGCTATGGGATTTTCACCAGGCGCTTACCCGGCCCACCGTGTTGCTTTCTTTGCCGTCCGCTGCGCCATCCGGCTCTCCATCCGCCACTTTTTTCGATGAGGAATGCGATCGCATCATGGCGGGCAAGCCGCTTCGTATCGTCCCGGAGGCCGTGGCGAAGCAGGCGCTCGCCGCTTGCGAGGCGGAAGGATTGCCCCGCGAATTGCTGGCCGAACAGGTGTCGGCGGCCCGGGTATGGGCGGGGCCTGCACATTTTCCGGATGACCGCGCGGTCAACGATTTCATGGCTCAATGGGTTTGTCCGCATGCCCGCCTGCTTGCGCATCTTGCCGGTATTTCCGGATCGTGGCAACGCAACTACATTGACGAATTCGCCCGGGGATTTTTCTGGACGGGTCGTCTTATGGCGCTGAAACGAGATGTGGCCGAAGGGCGTTTTTTCATCTCCGGGACGGATCTTGCCCAGCACGGCGTTTCGCGCGAGCAGCTCGTGGAGGGGCGGATGGACGAGTCCATGAAACGCCTTTTGTGGAAACAGACTATTCGCGCCAAGAACGCCTTTGCGCTGGCCGAGCCGCTCGCCCTCGAATTGCCGCGCCGCAAGGCAGGCGCGTTCAAGCGGTGGTGGCTGGGTGCGCTGGAGGTTCTGCACGAAATTCGCCGGCGCGAGTACGATGTATGGACCGGGCCGATCACGCTTTCGGCCCGAAGCCGGATGCAGGTCCGTATTCAGGCGAGATTCGGACGCACGACCTTCCGTTCACGCGGATAACTTCAGGAAAAAGGAATGACTACGTATCGCGACGCCGGAGTAGACATCGACGCAGGCGAAGAAGCCTTGCGCCGGATAAAACCGCTCGTGCGGGAGACCTTCACGCGGGGGGTGGCTGCGGATATCGGCGCCTTCGGCGCATTCTTCGAGCTGGGCGACGGGTACGATCGCCCGCTGCTTGTCTCCTCTGTGGATGGGGTCGGCACGAAACTCAAGGTGGCGTTCCGTACGGGTCGCCACGATACCGTGGGGCAGGACCTGGTAAACCACTGTGTAAACGATATTGCCGTGTGCGGCGCCCACCCGTTGTTCTTTCTGGATTATTTCTCCACGGGCGCGCTCGATCCGGAGGTGGCCGAGGACGTGGTTCGGGGCATGGCGATCGCCTGCAAGGAGAACGAGTGTGCGCTGATCGGGGGGGAGACGGCGGAAATGCCGGGTCTCTACAGCGAGGGCGAGTACGATCTGGCCGGCGCCATCGTGGGCGTGGTCGAAAAGGCGCAGATCGTCGACGGGTCGGCCATCGAGGCGGGGGATGTACTTTTGGGCCTTCCCTCGACCGGCCTGCACACGAACGGCTATTCGCTGGCCCGCGCCGTGTTGTTTGCGCACTTCGATCCCGGAGATCGCCCGGAGGAACTGGGCGGGGCAAGCGTCGGCGAGGCGCTGCTTGCCGTACACCGCTCCTATCTCAGGCCCATCCGCGCTCTGCTCGAACAAGGGCTGGGGCGGGGTTTCGTACACGTTACGGGAGGCGGTATTCCCGGCAATACGCCGCGCATCATCCCGGAGGGCCTGACCTTCGACATCGACTACGATGCCTGGGAGCGCCCGCCTCTTTTCCGGTTGATCCAGGGCCTCGGAGACGTCCCGGAAGACGATATGCGCCGCACGTTCAATCTTGGCATGGGACTGCTTGCCGTCGTGCCGGAAAGCGAGGCGGATCGCGCCGCGCGCATCCTTGAGAACCTCCGCGAGCAACCCCGGAAGATCGGGAGAATTCGTTCGTTGTGACAGGGTTGCCTGGGCGGGGTTGTTTTTTACGGGGCGCTTGTTTTCCTTTGCCCGGCGTCGCCTCTCCTTTGCAATTCTCTTTCGATGCGCTATATTGGCGCAACGGTCCAACCGTGGACAAACACAGCGAATAACAAGCCCTTTCCGGAGCAGTGCGTTGCGGCGCGGGGCTCCGCGCGTTCCCCCGATTTATCTAATTAGAGGCTCAGGGCCATGACAAAGAGATCGCTTGCTTTTGGAATAATCCTGTCCGTTATGCTCCCGGTATCGTGGTCCGCCTTTGCGCAGACCACCGATGCGGAAATGATACTTGGATCCTGGGAACTGTCGGGTATCGAGGACGATTCGGAGGACGACCGGTCCGGGGATCTCGATTTGTATGTGTTTAACGTTACGTTTTATGCAGAGGAAGACGATACGCTGAAAGTCGATTTACTGATTGCAACGGCAAGCGACGATGCGCAGGACCGCGAGCCTTCTTCAGGCACGTATGAAATGGACGAGGAGGTGGATAGCCTTTCGATAAGCCTCTTGGGCGTTTTTAATATACCTGCCGCATATGCGTTTGAAAGCGACACTACGATGACGTTTTCTTTGGATAGCGATGTAATGAATAACGCTATGGCCCTGATACCACTCTTTGTTCCAGACTTCGTCAGACCTGAGCCCTATGTCGGCACCCTTGTTTTTACTCTTACGCGTGTCGTGGAGGATGTAACGTCCGTCGATCGCGCGGACGAGCTTCCCGAAACCTCGACCCTGGCCCAGAACTACCCGAACCCGTTCAATCCGTCCACGGAGATCGTCTATTATCTGGACGAGTCCGGTCCCGTACGCCTTGAAGTGTTCGATATGGCAGGCAAACGTATCGCAACCCTTGTGGAGGCCGTACTGCCGCAAGGGGAGCACAGGGCCCGGTTCGACGCCGGAGGGTTGCCGACCGGAGCCTACGTATACCGCCTGACGATCGGGAGCGGCGCAGAGACACTGACAAAAACCATGACGCTTGTCAGGTAGGGCGGATGAAGCTCCAGACTTCTCTGGTACACGCCGGTGACCGCAAGCAGCTCGGCGACTACATTCCGGTGGCGACGCCGGTCTATTCTTCATCGAGTTTCTTCTACGAACGCATAGAAGACCTTGCCGGGGTGTTCGCAGAAGAACGCGCCGGAGAGGTGTACTCGCGGATAAGCAATCCCAGCGCAGGGGCGCTCGAAGAGCAGATCGCCACGCTCGAAGGCATGGACGGAGCGTTCGCCACGGCTTCCGGCATGGGGGCGGTGCATCTTGCCATCATGACCGCGCTCCTGGATCGCCGTCAGTCGATTGTGGCCGCCGATGTGCTCTACGGGGGCAGTCTCGAACTGCTATCGAGCGTGATGAGGCCGTCGGGCATCGATGTCCGGTTCTGCGACTTTTGCGACCTCGAAGCGGTGCGCGAAGCCGTACGGGAAACCCGTCCCGCGCTGCTCATCATGGAAACGCTGTCGAATCCCTGTCTGCGTGTTGCGGACCTGGACCGTCTCGCAGAGATCGCTCACGACGCGGGCGCGCTTTTTCTCGTGGACAACACCTTCACGCCGCTGCTCATCAGGCCCATAGAGCATGGCGCCGACATGGTCATCCATAGCGCCACCAAGTACCTTGCAGGCCACGGGGACGTGCTGGCGGGCGCGGTGGTTGCCCAGGAAGAACACCACGAAGCGCTCCGGCAAGTGTACCGGTGCCTTGGCCCCAATCCGGGGCCGTTCGAGGCGTTTCTGGTCATGCGGGGGATCAAGACGCTGTCGCTGCGCATGCGGCGGCACTGCGAAAACGCGCGGCTGGTGGCCGAGCGGCTGGCCGGGCATCCGGCCATCGAGCGGATCCTGTATCCGGGGAATCCGGATCACCCGGACGCAGACGTCGTAGCGAGACTGTTCCCTGCGGGGCAGGCAGGCGGCGCGGTGGGGGTCGACGTGCGCGGAGGGCAGGACGGCGCCTACGCATTTCTGGACCGCCTGCGTCTTGCCGCTACGTCGGCCAGCATCGGGGATCTGACCACGCTGGGGCTACACCCGGCCAGCGCCACGCACCGGATGCTTTCGCCCGAACGCCGGGCGCAACTGGGCATCACGGACGGGCTGGTTCGCCTGTCCATCGGCGCGGAAGACATCGACGATATTCTTGCGGACCTCGAACAGGCGCTGGAGGCCGTATGAAACAGAGTACGCTGGCCATTCACGGGTGTATGCCGGAGCGCGGCGATGCGCCGTACTCTCCCTCGGCCCCTGCCGTCGAAACGGCGGCCAGTTTCCATTACGAGCGCGCGGCCGACATGACGGCGGTCGCCAACGGGGAAATGGAGGGCTTTGTCTACCAGCGCTACGGGAACCCCACCGCTGCTGCTTTGCAGGGCCAGGTGGCTGCGCTGGAGGGCGGCGACAGTGCGCTGGCGTGCAGTTCGGGCATGGCGGCCTTGCATATTGCCCTGCTCACGGCGCTCAGGGATCGCCCCACGTCCATTCTGGCTGCAGAAGTGTTGTTCGGGGAGACCTTCCAGCTCCTGCAGCTTATGGAGCAGCAGGAGGTGATGACCCGCTATGCGGATCCTTGCGATCCGGAGGCGTTCGAGGCGGCGCTTGCGCAAAGCGACACGGGGTGCATCCTCGTGGAGACCGCCTCGAATCCGCTTGTGAGGGTAACGCCGCTGGATACCATTTGCGCGATAGCCAAACGTCATGGCGTGCCTGTCGTGGTGGACGCCACCTTCACCACGCCCATTCTGAACCGTCCGTTCGATGCGGGCGCCGATATCGTCATGCACAGCGCCACCAAGTACCTTGCGGGCCATGCGGATGTGCTGGGCGGGTTGACGGTCTGCCGTGCGCCCCATGCGGACTGGATGCAGGAGCTGGGCCGCCATCTGGGCCCGAATCTCGGTCCTTTTCACTCGTTCCTGACCATGCGGGGCATCAAGACGCTGCCGTTGCGCATGGAAGAACATTCCCGGAATGCCTTGCACGTAGCGCGGGCGCTCGAAGCGCACCCCCGGGTGGAGATGGTGCATTATCCCGGGCTCGACAGCCATCCCGACAAGGCGGTTGCAGACAGGTTGTTCGCCCGCGGTCCCGACGGCGACACCTTGTACGGCGGCATGGTGAGTTTCGATATACGCGACGCCGACGAAGCGGCTGTTTTCCGGTTCGCCAATGCCCTGCAACTGGTGGTCCGGGCGACGAGTCTGGGGGATGTGCACTCGCTGATGACGCATCCGGCCACCACGACGCACAAGAACATTGGCGAGAAGCGGCGCGCGCAGCTGGGTATCGGCGACAACCTGGTGCGGATTTCAGTGGGCATCGAAGACCCGGAGGATATTGCGGCGGACCTCGTGCAGGCGCTGGAGCGGGCGTGAAGGGGAGCGGGCCGGAGCGATAGAAACAAAACCCAACGACGATGATCCGAACCGCAGTGAGCCGAACCATAGACGCCGTCCCCGAAATGGTCTTTTCGACTGTGTCCGATATCTCCAACTACAGCGAGGCCGTGCCGCACCTGGTGCGCGTGGAATTCCTGACTGACCAAAGGATTGGCGTGGGCGCCCGGTTCCGGGAAACACGTGTGATGCGGGACAGGGAAGCGACCACGGAAATCGAGGTCACCGAGTTCGTGGCGAACGAGCGAGTCCGCATGGTATCGGACGAGGGCGGGACGATCTGGGACACGGTGTTCACGGTGACTCCATTGGGCGATGGCGGCGGCGCCCGGCTCGACATGGTGATGGAGGCGCGTCCATACAGGATCCTGTCGCGCCTGATGGCGCCGCTCATCAAGGGCGTCGTCGCCAAGGCGATTGCGGCGGACATGGATGCCGTGAAGGCGTACTGCGAGGGTGGAGGCGCCCCCGTTGCGCAGTCGTCGTGACGGACGATCTCCACCGTTTATACGAGGAGATTACACGCTTCCAAACCCCTTTTGAGTAATTTCTATACCTTTTCTGCACCTTTTCTATACCTTTTTTATACCTTTTCTCTCCTTTTCGGAATAATTCCGGTATTTCAGCGTGTGTTTTATCGGTCAGGATGTCGCGGACGTGACGCGCCCTTCGGGAGGCTGAGATTTGCGGACTTAATCAGAGTATCCTTCCCGGAAAACGATAATTTCGAGGCAGTTGGCCGCCTGAATGGGCAAGCCTTCCTGCACTTTTCAGGAAACCTGTCGGGGCGTCCGGCGTGTTCATAAGTACCCTGAGCAATTTTTTATCCTCCTCGCGTTATGCTGTCCCTTGCCGTTATCCTGATCCTGAGTTATCTGGTGGGTTCCATACCCGGCAGTGTCTGGGTAGGCAAGTGGATGCACGGCGAGGATATCCGCTTGCACGGGAGCCGCAACGCCGGCGCGACGAACGTTTTCCGGGTGCTCGGATGGAAAGCAGGTATACTGGCTGCGCTCGTGGACCTGGGCAAGGGGGTGCTGGCCGCCGGCGTGATCGCATCGCTTCGCCTGGATGCGCTTCCTGCGGGATTCGCCGTTTGGCAAATGGAAGTGGTCGTGCGGCTTCTGGCGGGCGTAGCGGCGATTATCGGACATATGTATCCGGTGTGGGCCGGTTTCCGCGGGGGCAAGGGCGTAAACACCGCCGCCGGGGTCCTGTTTGCCCTGACGCCGGCCACCATGGGGATTACCCTGGCCGTTTTCCTGATTGTGCTTCTTTCTTCCCGATACGTTTCGGTGGCGTCGATTTCGGCGGCTGCCGCGTTCCCGTCCGTGGTGGCCATTCGGCGCTATGTATTCGACATCGAGCGGGTCGATCCGAGTCTGCTCTTTTTCGGAATTGCGATCACGGTGGGCATTGTGCTGGCGCACCGGACCAACATACGCCGCCTGCTCAAGGGAACGGAGAACCGGATTCGTTCCTTCCGTCCGGCGCAGGGTATGAAAGGCCGCGGCGAGTTGTAGCGAGGGGCCTCGTGGTGACCAGACGCATCGCCATGCTGGGAGCGGGGAGCTGGGGGACGGCGCTCGCTATCCTGCTTGCAAAATCAGGCCACGATGTCGTGCTCTGGGCCCGGCGCCCGGAAGCTGCCGACGCGATGCGCCGTACGCGGCGCAATCCCACCTATCTGTCGAGCGCGCTGCTTCCGGACAGCATTTCCATTACGTCGGATATCCGGGAAGCCGTGCAGGACCGCGACATGTGGGTTTTCGCCATGCCGGCGCAGGCCGTGCGCGCCTGCGCCATGCAGGTGAGCGGGGAGACCAGGCACGACGTGGTCTACGTATCGGTGGCCAAGGGCATTGAAATCGGTTCCCTGTATACGACGACGAGCGTGCTTGCCGATGTGCTGCAGTCCGTGCCGCCGGAGCGGTTGGGGGTGCTGTCGGGCCCCAGTCACGCCGAGGAAGTCGCGGAGGAGAAGCCCACCACGGTGGTGGCCGCCGCCCGTTCCGAGGATACGGTCGGGGAGATACAGTCCGTATTCGCCGCGCCGCGCTTCCGGGTGTACCGCAATCCCGACCTGCTGGGCGTCGAGATCGCCGGTTCCGTAAAGAATGTCATGGCGCTGGCGGCCGGGATCGGGGACGGGCTCGGGTATGGCGACAACACCAAGTCCGCCATCGTGACGCGCGGGCTGGCGGAAATTCAGCGGCTGGGCCTTGCGATGGGGGCCAGGGAGAGCACCTTTGCGGGCCTTGCAGGGCTCGGCGACCTGGTGGTTACCTGCATGAGCCGGTATAGCCGGAACCGGTATGTCGGGGAGCGCATCGGTCAGGGCGCCAGCCCGGAAGCCGTCCAGCAGGAAATGAGCATGGTGGCGGAAGGAATGAGCACGGCCGACTCGGTGTACCGGCTTGCGGCCCGGTACGATGTCGAGATGCCCATTACCGAAGCGGTCTACCAGATCCTTTTCGAGGGGATGACGCCCCGGGACGCCGTGGAGGGACTCATGGCGAGGGGATTGAAGCAGGAGGGGTAGGGTTACAAATCCAGCGTCATCTGCACAATCCCCGTGCGACCTATCTTCGGCGCGCCGGCGAACTCGCGGTGCTGTTCGTCCAGCACATTGAACAGGGACAGATTCATGCGCAATCCGGACACATAGTCGCCGAAATCGTATCCGGCGCCGACGTCCAGCAGCGTATGATCCGGCACATGCCCTGTGTACAAACCCGAACGCACCTCGAAAGCCCCGGTGTACCGCACGGATGCGTTGACGCTCCAGTTGTCGGAAAATTCGTAGGCGAATCCGCCCTTGATCTTCGTTTTCGGGGCGTTCATGGACAGTTCCAGCGTTTCTTCCTCTTCGCCAAGCTCGCTGGCGTCGAAAAAGTTGTCGTCGACCCAGGACAGGTTTCCGAAAACCCGCAGCCGGTCGCTAAACAGCAATTCGGCGGACACGTCCATGCCGTAGTATTCGATCTCGCCCATGCTCCGGTAGGCCATCAGAAGCTGACCGGGCGTCGCGTTTTCCACAGGCTGCACGATACCGATCGGCGAACCCTCCGGAAGAAATTCTGCAACGCCTGGCCCCGCAAGCCCTACGATAAGCGCCGATACGTCGTCTGGCGAGAGTCCCACTGCCTGTAAGGCCGCATTCAGGGTCGCATTGTCCGTAATGCCGGCGGCGAGCGCCGCTTGCAGGTCGCCGAACAGCAAATCGTGGTTGGGCACGAGCACGAAGGGCGTCTCTAACCGCAACGGGCTGACGAAATTCCGCCGTCGGGTGTAATACCCGTCCACGGCGAGCAGCAGCCGTTCCCCTAACAGCCCCTTGTACCCTACTTCGAATATCTCGCTGGACGTGTATTCGAGGGGAGGGACATCCACCACATCCCGGGTTATGCTGTTCGGATCCACAAGGCCTGTATTCAGATCCAGATATCCAAGATCGGAGGGCGTCAGGCCCGTTACGGCGATACCCCCGTCCGGACTGAGCAAGCCGATAAACTGGGTAATGACAGGCGCCGGAAGGTTTAAGCCCTGCCCCGCAAGCAACCCTTGCAACACATCCACCGGAATGCTCGAAAGCAATCCGTATATCTGATCGTAGAGCAAACCGAGCGGGACGCCTACGGGCACGGGCGCCCCGAAAATATCCGGTACTATGCTGGAGGCGATCAGGCCGCCTTGCGCATCGCGCTGGAAATGAAATCCGTCTAGCGATCCTCGCGCCTGGACCGTAAGCGGCCCGGCCGCGCCTGCATTGATGTCCAGAAAAAGGTTATTCGTGCCGGGCGCAGCGAATGCCCGGTTGAACGTGGCGCGCAGGCTGTGCGCGGGGTCGGGTTTGAAAACGAGCGCGGCCCGGGGAGAAATCTGTATCCCGTCGAACAAATCGTGCCTGTCCGCGCGTACGGCGACCGTCGCATTCAATGTCGGACTCAATCGAACAACGCTCTGGAGATAAGCGCCTGCCTCGGCGAACTGGTCATCATCGTCGTTCCGGCCGAAGATCGTGGCCTCCGTAACCGGATTGGTAAATTCGTATTCCGCGCCGACAATAAAACGTAAGCGCTCCTCCATAATATCGAAGTCGTACTGCCCTTGCACATTGACCAGCGTCGAAGTGTCCACCACATCCGGGACCGATCCCGCCCGATAGACAAAGGAATCGCCCGCGTCGTTCATGTTTACATAGGCCTGGGCGAAAAACCCTCCGGCGTCGAGGCGAAGCTGCCCGTACTTGTATCCGAACCCTTCGGCCTGCGTCGTACCGATACCCGAAAGCACAATGCCCTTGGTTTCAGAAAGCCCGCCATTGGCCGTTAGCGTGACGTTCGGGCGAGGCCGCCAGGAAAGCTGGCTCGACAGGGTATAGTTATGGTTATTGTAATCGACGGGCAGCGCCTCTTCCCTGAAGTTGGCGAGTTGGAAAGCATCCGCGGGATCATTCGGATCGAAGGCGAAGTCGTTGGCGCGCTGAAAATCGGCGACGACCTTGTATCCCACCTTGCCGCCTGCAACCCCTGCATGGCGCAGGGAGGCCGTCAATGCATTGCGCAGACCTCCCCCCACGCGCACCGTCGTACCCGGATGGGTAAACGGATCCTTGCTGATGAAGTGGATCACTCCTGCATCGACTCCGGCGCCAAAGAGCGCCGATCCCGGCCCCCGGACCACTTCGACGCGCTCCAGATCGATCTGGCTGATCGGCATCAGGCTATAAGAGTTCAGACCCAGAGAGGTCACGGCTGCCTTCCGGTAATCCGTCATGACATGCGTGGCGCCGGTGAAGACGTTATTGAATCCCCGCAGTACGATCTCATACCGGTTGACGCCCGTTTGCGCCATGTCCACCCCGGTTACATTCCTGAGCAACATGGCGGAGGACGGCAAGGCAACGCTTTCGATCTCTCTTGTACTCAGGACGGAGATCGAAGCCGGGGCGTCCAGCACCTTCTCGGAGGCGCGCGATGCGCTCACGACCACGGCATTGAGATCGAAGCCTGTCGGGCGCAAGGATATATTTGCCGTGAGCGATTCGCCGGGCTGCAAGGATATCTCCATTTGCTGCTCCTCGTATCCCACAAAACGCACCGCAAGCAGGTAATCGCCCGGAGGAATCCCGGAAATTTCGTACGATCCGTCGGCGCCCGAGGCGGCGCCGGCAATCACGATGCCATCCACCAGCAACACCACATTGGCGTCCTGCATAGGAGACTCCGACGATGCGTCCGTAACGACGCCGCTAACCGATACGCCGGCTTGCGCCTGCGCCGATCGGGGTGCGAGCGCACCGAATGCAAGAAAGAAAAACAGGGATGCAGCAAGCAGATAGCGCGGCATGGGGGTCTCCGTTTTGATCCGTTTGACGTAGATTATCAGGATATAGGGACACGTTGACGGTAAAGTCAACTTTTTTAGGATACTCTGATTAAGTCCACGAAGTTCAGAGGTTGCGAGGGGTGGGCTGGCAAAATTCTCCTCCGCAAGCATGTAAAAGGGGCGCAAGCCGTCGCAATGTTCCTGTTTCCGCCCATTTCAGCGCCAGGCGATGCCTGGAATCCCTGCGGCGGGGGCGCAAAAAACGGCAGCGACGAATCCCCTTTCCGCACTGGAATTTCCCATCTCCGATTCGTACCTTCCACCGTATGGGGCCGTTATTGCCGGGACTGCTGTCTGATACAGGCGCTACATCGCAGGGGAACGCCGCTATGTTGCAAGGTAACCATTACAGCGAACGCCTGCAATATTTCATACATTTATATCCGTTATTGTATCTAAACCCTGCCCCGCACCCCTCCAGCGCCCCGTAAAGCATCTCCCAATGCCCATCGTCGAAACCATATCCCTGCAGGAAACGACCCGGGAGCGCTATCTGAGCTACGCGCTCTCCGTCATCATGAGCCGCGCCCTGCCGGATATCCGCGACGGTCTCAAGCCCGTGCAGCGACGCATCCTGTACGCCATGTACGCCAACCTGCGGCTGACTCCCGACGCTCGCTATCGCAAGAGCGCAGCGGTCGTAGGCGAAGTGATGGGGAAGTACCACCCCCACGGCGACACGGCTATTTACGACGCGATGGTGCGGATGGCCCAGGATTTCTCCCTGCGCGATCCGCTGGTGGACGGGCATGGCAACTTCGGCTCCATCGACGGGGACAACCCCGCCGCCATGCGCTATACCGAGGTCAAACTGCGTGCGCTGGCGGTGGAAATGCTGGAGGAAATCCGGCAGGACACCGTGGATTTTCGGCCCAATTTCGACGGCAGCTACGACGAGCCCGTGGTGCTCCCGTCGCGCATCCCGAATCTCCTGGTCAACGGGGCGGATGGGATCGCGGTCGGCATGGCCACGAAAATTCCCCCGCATAATCTGCGGGAAGTGTCGGATGCGCTGGTCCACCTGATCGACCATCCGGAAGCGCCCGTCGAGGAACTGGCGCAGCATGTGCCGGGACCGGATTTCCCCACCGCCGGCCGTATTCTGAACACGCCCGCCGAGTTGCTGGCGATACACCGGAACGGGGAGGGAGCCGTGGAATTGCGCGGCGACTACGGCATGGAAGGGAAGAGCCGGATCGTGATTACCTCCGTTCCCTACATGGTCAACAAGGCGGCGCTCGTGGAGAGGATCGCCGAGCACATCGTCAACGAACGGGTGCCGCAGCTCTCCGACGTACGCGACGAATCGACGGAAGACATCCGCGTGGTGCTGGAACTTCGGCGGGGCGCTGATCCGGAAGCGGCCATTGCGTACCTGCTCCGCTACACCGACCTGCAAAAGCGTTACCACGTCGATATGACGTGCCTCGTGCCCACGGAGAACCCGCTGATCCCCGCTCCGAAGAAGGTCAATCTCGCCGAGGCGCTGCGGGCCTTTCTGACCTTCCGCCTGGAGGTGGTGGTGCGCCGCCTCCGCTACGCGCTCGAAAAACTCGAACGCCGCATTCACATCCTGCGTGGCTTCGAGAAACTGTTCGACGCCCTCGACGAAGCCATCCGGCTTATCCGTGCGTCCGCGGACCGGAAAGATGCGGCCGCGCGGCTCATGCACCGGTTCGCGCTCGACCAGGAACAGGCCGACGCCATCCTCGAAATCAAACTCTACCGACTGGCCCGGATGGAGATCGAGGAAATCCGCCTCGAACTGGAGGACAAACTGGCGCGCGCCGCGGACGTGCGCGCCATCCTCGAATCCGAGGACAAGCAGTGGGGCCTCGTGCGCGCCGAAATCCAGGAGACGGCCGCCGCGTTCGGCACGGACCGCAAGACGCACATAGCCGGCCCGGACAAGGCCGTCGAATACGCCGCCGAAGATTATATCGTCGCCGAGGACTGCTACGCCATCGTGACGCGGGACGGATGGATCAAGCGGCAGCGCACGTACACGGACATCGACAGCATCCGCGTCCGGGAAGGCGACGGTGTAGGCTGGATACTGCCCGCCTCTACCCGCGGCTCGGTGGGTTTCTTCACCAACTTCGGGCGGTGTTATTCGCTCCGCGCGGACACGCTGCCGAACACTACCGGGTACGGAGATCCTGTCCAGAAATTCTTCGATTTCTCGGATAAGGAGCATGTCGTCGGGGTCATTTCGTTTGACGAACGGGCGCTTCCCAGGCCGATCGCCGAGCCGGACGTCGAGCCGGAACTGTTTCCGAAGAACGGACACGCCCCTGCCCGAACGGAGCCGTTCCTCGTGGCGATCACTTCCGGGGGGCAGGCCGTGCGTATGCCGCTGGACGGTTTTGCGGAGCCCTCGACCCGGAAAGGGCGGACCTACATCAAACTGGAAAACGGGGGTGAAGCGGTCGGCGCCGAACCGGCGGCCGGAGACGAAAACGTTTGCATGGCCTCCAGGGCCGGGTATGTGCTCATTTTCCCCGCCTCCCAGATTCCTGTGTTCAAGAGCGCAGCGAAAGGGGTTATCGCCATGCGTCTCGGCGCGGACGACCGCGTGCTCGGTTGCACGCTCTCCAGCGCGGCCCGTGACGGTCTCAAGATCGAAACGAGCCGGGGGCGCATCGAGACGGTGCGCACCACCAAATTCGAGGTTTCCCGGCGCGGCAACAGGGGCAAAGCCATTATCCGGCGGGGCCATGTGGCCCGCATCGTTCCCGAACCGGTGGAAATACGTTTATGAGCGAGGTACGGACATATACGGGCGCCGATATCCAGGTCCTCGAAGGGCTGGACCCGGTGCGCAAGCGGCCGGGGATGTACGTGGGCGGCACGGGCAAGGCGGGCCTGCATCACCTGCTTTGGGAAATCGTCGACAACGCGGTGGACGAAGCCACCAACGGCTATGCGTCCCACATCGAGGTGACGCTCCACGAGGACGGGCGCAGCGTCACCGTGTCGGACAACGGGCGGGGCATTCCGGTAGACACCCACCCCTCGAAAAACATCTCCGCTCTCGAGCTCATCATGACGACCCTGCACGCGGGCGGCAAGTTCGATCAGACGAACTACATCGCGTCAGGGGGGCTGCACGGGGTGGGCGCATCGGTCGTGAACGCCCTGTCGGAGGAAATGACGGTGACGGTCCGCCGCGACGGCGCGGTCTGGGAGCAGCGCTACGCGCGGGGCGTCCCGCTTCGCGCGGTGCGCAAGGTGCGGGAAAACGGCCGCGGGACCGGCACGTCGATCCATTTCCGGCCCGATCCGGAGATTTTCGAGTCCGTGGCGTTCGACGCCGAGGCCATCGGCCAAAGCCTTGAAATAAAGACGTACCTGAACGCTTCGCTGTGCATCGTATTCCGGAACGGGATCGCCGGCGACCGCCGCGAATACCGCCACGAGGGGGGGATTTCGGAGTTTCTGACCGAACGGGTCAAGGGGCTGGGCGAGCGGTCCGTGCACGAGGAGCAGTTCCTGGTGCGCCAGCAGGGCATGACGGACGGCGCCCGCGTGGAGGTGGCGCTGCAATGGACGGAGGCGCCCCGCGAGCATGTCCGGTCCTTCGTCAACGGCATCCCCACCGAGGAAGGAGGCACCCATGAGCAGGGATTCCGCGATGCGGTGCGCAGCGCCGTGCGCGCGTACATGGAAACGCACGATATGCTGCCGAAGAACCTCGACATTTCGGCGGACGATATCCGGGAGGGGCTTGTCGCGATCCTGAATCTGTTCATGGTCGAACCGCAGTTTCAGGGGCAGACCAAGGAAAAACTGAACAACCCCGGCGCCCGCTCGGTCGTTGCAGGCGCTATGCGCCTCGAACTGGAGCGGTTTTTGAATGCGCATCCCACGACGGGGGAGGCCATCGCCGCGCGGGTCATACAGTCCGCAAAGGCCCGTAGCGCCTCGCGCACCGCCGCCCGCGACGTCCGTCGCAAGACAAGCATCAGCCACCGGCTCAATCTGCCCGGCAAACTGGCGGACTGTTCCTCGACGGATCCGTCCACGAGCGAACTGTTTATTGTGGAGGGGGATTCCGCCGGGGGATCGGCCAAGCAGGGGAGAGACCGCGCCTTTCAGGCCGTGCTGCCGCTGCGCGGCAAGGTGCTCAACGCGGAGCAGCACGCGGCGAGCAAGGTGCGGGAGAACAAGGAGCTGTCGAACGTGGTCAAGGCGCTGGGCTGCGGCATGGGGGACGAGATCGACCTGGCCCGCCTCCGGTATCACAAGGTCATTCTGCTCATGGACGCGGATTCCGACGGGCACCACATCGCTACCTTGCTCCTGACGTTCTTCTACCGGTACATGCGGCCGCTCATCACGGAGGGGTTCGCGTACATTGCGCAGCCCCCGCTGTACAGGCTGGATGCGGGCAAGGACACCTGGTGGGCGCTCGACGAGGCCGATAAGGACCGCATCCTGCGCAAGATCGAGAAAGAAGAGAAGGCGCGGCGCAACGTCATGGTGCAGCGCTTCAAGGGCCTTGGGGAAATGATGCCCGCAACGCTCCGGGAAACGACCCTGGACCCCGAAAAACGCATGCTGTTGCAGGTGCGTATCGACGAGGAGGAGCGCCTGGGCACCGAGCGCACGATCTCGGACCTCATGGGGAAGGACGCCTCCGCGCGGTTCCGCTTCATCATGGATCACGCCGCGGATGCGGACGCGCTGGACGTATGATCGAACAGGTGCGCGGCCTATGCTGCGTCCTGTACGACGTGGTTCTCCAGCACCCCGATGGCGTCGATGGCGATCCGGATGCGATCCCCCGGCGCGAGGGTGAAATCGTCGGGCGGCACGACGCCGGTGCCGGTAAGCAGGAAGCAACCGTCCGGGAAGGAATTGTCGAGAACGAGCCAGGAAACCAGTTCCTCGATGGAGCGCCGCAGCTCGTTGAGCGTCGTGGCGCCCTCGAAGGCGACGGCTGCATCGCGTTCCACGACCAGCCGAATCGACGTATCCGGCCCCGGCGGCTCCTTGGAAACGAGGATGCACGGCCCCAGCCCGCAGCACTGGTCGTATACCTTGGCCTGCGGCAGGTACAGCGGATTCTCCCCCTCGATGTCCCGCGCGCTCATGTCGTTGCCGATGGCGTATCCGAACGCCTTGCCCGATGCGTTGACGGCCACGGCCAGTTCCGGCTCCGGTACGCTCCAGCGGGTATCCCGGCGGATCCGCACGGCTTGACCGGGCCCCGCCACCCGGTGCGGCGTCGCCTTGAAGAAAATTTCGGGGCGGGCAGCGGTGTACACCCGGTCGTAGGCGTCGGCGGTCTCTTCGGACTCCGCCATGCGGGCCGTTCTGCTGCGCCAGTAGGTCACCCCGGCGGCCCAGACTTCCTGACGCCCGATGGGAGCAAGCAAATCCTGTGGGCGAGGCGGTTCGGTTTCCCGGGTGTTTCGGGCGTAGTGCGCAAGCCGTTCGCCCAGCGCGGGATCGTTGAAGAGATCATTCCAGTCGGTGTCCCGGATGGCGAAAAAGCGCCCGTCCGTTTCGACAAGCGGGCCATCCGTACACAGATACAACCGGGTAATGCCTTTCTGGGCAACAGGTTCAGTCATTGATCAAGGTGCGGGCTATATGCGGAAAGATACGGGGAAACGTCGCGGTACGCGGAGAAATTCGGAAATTCCGGGGAAAATTTGAAATCGCAGAAAAATCCGGAAATTCTGGAGAAAAATTGAAATTTCACAAAAATCAGGAGATCCTCAAAAAATTTTGAAATCGTAAAAAAATCTGTAGATATACATAAAAATTTGAAAATTGCAAAAAAATACAGAATAAGGAGATCGCGGGAAAGATACGGGGAAGCAGCGCCTGCGTACGACCGGGACGAAAAAATGCTCCCTTCTGCAACCGATCAGGTTCTGTTCGCCTGACATGCTCTATATCAGCGGGGTCCGGGGCTATACACGCTGCCGCTCGCGGTGTCGGGGGCGCCGGGACGCCTCTCCGGCACACGGGCTGGCGATCCGTTCGCTTGTTATCGCATGAAATCGTATTATCGAAATCACTTCGGGAAATTTTACGATTTCACGCTACATCCACAATCACGCGACCAGCATGGACAGGCGGCATTTTCTGGCGGCTGCATCGACCATCGCCATTCTTCCCCGGCATGTGCTCGGCGGGCCGGGCATTATTCCCCCCAGCGACAAGCTCAATCTTGCAGGCATCGGCGCGGGCGGCATGGGCGGTAATTATTTAGAAAATCTGAGCAGCGAAAACATCGTAGCTCTGGCCGATGTGGACGACAAGCGCGCGGCGCAGACCTACGAGCGTTTTCCGGACGCCCGCCGCTACAGGGATTTCCGCCGCCTGCTCGACAAGGAAGCGAACCACATCGACGGGGTAGTCATCGGCACGCCGGATCATACGCATGCCGTCATTGCCCTTCCCGCGTTTGCTCTGGGCAAGCATGTATACTGCGCAAAACCCCTGGCGAGAACCATTCGCGAAGTGCGGCTCATGACAAAAGCCGCTCGCAAGGCGGGCGTAGCCACCCAGATGAGCACGCAGCAGAATGCGCACGACGATCATCGTACGATTGCGGAGATGATATGGGGCGGCGCCATTGGCCCGGTCCGCGAAGTGCATATCTGGGATAATCGTCCGATCTGGCCGCAAGGAGTGGATCGGCCCGCCGATACGCCGCCGGTTCCGGATACACTGGACTGGGACCTGTGGCTGGGACCGGCTCCCATGCGGCCCTATCATCCAGCGTATGTGCCGTTCACCTGGCGCGGCTGGCAGGACTTCGGGACGGGCGCCCTCGGGGATATGGGGTGCCACCACTTCGACCCGGTATTTCGCGCTCTGCATCTTACGGCCCCGGAGACGGTGCATGCCAGTTCTACGGACGTGAACGGGGAAACCTGGCCTCATGCCTCCATTGTGCATTACCAGTTTCCTGCGCGGGGGGATATGCCTCCCGTACGCCTTGTCTGGTACGACGGCGGGTTGAAACCTGCGCGTCCGGACGGCCTTGCCGACAACGAACCGATGGGCGTGCCCGATCCCGGCGGCGCCTATTTCGTCGGGGATAAGGGTATTTTGCTGACCGACGGAACAGGGCATAATCCGAGGCTCCTTTCCGCTTCCGGCATGACCGACGTCGAGTACGAGATGCCCGAGCCGGCGCTCCCGCGTTCGATCGGCCATTACCAGGAATGGATCGAAGCCTGCAAGGGCGGCCAACAGGCAGGCGCCCATTTCGACTACGGCGGTCCCATCACGGAAGCTGTGCTGCTCGGCAACATCGCTATCCTGTCTCCCGGCAAGACGCTGCGCTGGGATGCTGCGCAGATGCGGATTACGAACGACAAGGAAGCGAATATCCTGCTGGATCGGACGTATCGGGAAGGGTGGACATTGTAGTCATGGTCCGTATCCCTGCTTCTGTCGTCTTCCCGCCCGGAACCATCCGCCCTGGGACTGCGTGAAGTGCCGTGCAGCCGCCATGAAACGCCGTTCGTCCGGAATTTTTCTTTCAACGCTTCTGTGCCGGGCCTGTTTTGCACTCCCTGCTTAGGCGTTCGCTGCGCGATAAACGAAACAAGAGCACTTGCTATGCGGAGTATCTTCAGGGATACTCTGATCAAAACCACCTCGTTCAGCGCTTCACGTTTGCAAGTACAGGATATCATGATTTCATCATCGGAATCAGCGGGAAACACTGCGAATTCGGGCGTCGCGAACGTGAAGCGCCCTTCGGGAGGCAGAGAGGGGCACGCTGGCTGTGTCATTCCTCATTATGTGGGGCCTGCCACATTGCTTCGTCATTCCTTGCCAGCGCACCCCTTTCAGCCTCTGAAT
>LXNI01000119.1_pt1 | contig 96386 bp, 72 predicted proteins | sample 809091 | NCBI WGS metagenome assembly LXNI01 (sample SAMN04870527, study PRJNA318959) | sponge metagenome | biome: 01000161; feature: marine sponge reef; material: water | host: Sarcotragus foetidus | place: Greece: Milos, Mediterranean Sea | collected 2013-05-29 | depth 5-7 m | reverse complement strand
GATTTATCGCGCGCAACTTCGCTCCGCAGCTCGCTGCTCCGCTTCGTTGCGCGCCCTCCTCCAATGGAACTTTTGACTTAAATTTTAATTGTCGCCGACTTAAATTTTAGATGTCGTCAGACAGACCTTGATGGATCAATACCTGGAGCTCTTTCTGGCACGGATCCGATCCGTTATGGAATCATCAATTGAGGCGCAACTTCGCGCGGAAGTCCGCTTAATTGAGAAGGCAGTGCAGCTACAGGGAGTTCCCATAGCCCGTCTACCTTTGGATATCGAGGGCTATGACTGACACCCCTGAGTTCGCTCGCTGCTCCGCCTCATACACCCGTGTTCCCCTCGTGGAACTTCGGACTTAACCCACGGTCGACCACTATTTAACAGGAGGGACACCCCTCACTGTTACCATACTATGACGCAGACCGTGAATTTAGTAGCTCTTTGCCCAATTTTATGAAAAACTGGTTTTAGCGACGACTTCCATCGGTTATGCATTCCTAAAATTGAACTGAGTCCGGTATTTGCGTGATTTGTATTGAGCCAACTGTATCCGTTCGGGAGTAGCTCAGACCGAATCCAAACGGAAAGGTGGGATCTTTGCTGTCATAGGGCACATCCTCTAACTGCGCACGAACAGCGTCCATCGACGATGGCAATTCAAACGGTAAACGCCCCGAAGGATCAAACCGCCCGAAAACCGCATCTAGAATCACTTCATCCGATGCTCCGAAATTGCCCAGGACTGCCGCAGCACTTTCCGCTATCTCCGGAATTACAGCAGGACGGTCAAGATAAATGTCAACGATCGTCGGAAGCGATCGGGTGATCGACAGTATCTCGTCTAGCTCCTCCCCCTTAAAATCCAGATCCCCCTGGTGAAACAACCCCTCCAGCATGCCTCTACCACGCGGAGGTTCGTAAGGCGCATAAACTCTGAGCAGGGCCACAGTGGCCTCGGCGGGATTACTGACGACCGTAGCATAGCGAGATGCCACACTGCTGTCCACATTTTGCACAAATATTCGCTCATCAGGCCCGAGAGGCAATACGGAACTACCGTCTTTTTCCATATTCTTCAAAAGCACAATAGACTTCTGTTGGGCAATGCGGCCCGCCTCCACAAAGGGAGCAGATCCCACTATTTTATCAGCCGCGTTTTCGTCAACGTATGGGTCATCAAACAGTCCAAGCAAGAACTTATCCCTGAGCAACCGACCCACGGAACTGTCTATGCGCGCTTCCTGAACCCTACCTGAGTTTACCAACTCAACAATCCACTCTGGATTGGATTCTCCTCCAAATAAATCAATTCCAGCCGCCAGCGCTTTTTCTGCCCGATCAATGGGTGCCAAATCTTCAACACCCCATCCCGGAGACTCTAGAATGGTGAAGCCCAGCAAACGCTTACTGCTCAGAACAGCCCAATCCGTACTGATAACGCCTTTAAATCCAAGCTCCGTGCGCAGCAAATCAGTGACAATGGAAGGGCTAAAGGCAAAGCCGACACCATCTTCAGTGATTCCCACACCTACAGCATAACTCACCATGATTTGCGCAGTGTTAGCCGCCATGGCACCCTCCACAAACGGCGACACATGCAAGTCAAACTTGTTGCCTGGATAGACCTGATCCTTACCATAAGAGAAATGTGCCTCCCATCCGTCATCCTGCGGCCCGCCACCGGGAAAATGCTTGGACATCGTTGCGACACTCTCAGTGCCGATTGAATCACCCTGTAACCCACGAATGTATGCACGCCCCATACTGGCCGATAGATCCGCATCTTCACCAAAAGTGCCATAAATACGCGACCAGCGTGGTTCAGTCGCCAAATCAAGCATGGGATGAAGTGCAAGCCTGATACCCACTGCCAGATATTCTTGTCGTGCAATATTGCCAAACTCCTCGACGAGAAGCGTATCGCGCGTTGCGGCCAAGCCAAGGGGTTCTGGCCAAACGGAAAAATCCCCGGCAAACATCGCTGCAGCCTGGCTGCTCGGAAAGCTATGTCTCGGATCTGAGGCAATAGTGATCGGAATACCCAACCGCGTACGTTCCGCAAGATTTTGCACGCTATTGTACCAGGCTGCCATGGCAGCTGGATCATGACTCTGCATAATATTGAAGTGATTCATGTGGCGGCGCACAATCATCTCGGAATTGGTGGGAATCATGAACGTGAGAGGATTGCTCGGTATTGGTCGCTCCTGCGGGGAGCCATCAGGTAACATGCCAATCATATTGATAAACATCATCCCCGCTTTCTCCTCCAGACTCATTTGCGATAATACATCCCGAACCCGCTCCATCACAGGCGCATCAGGATTTTCGTATTGGTCCATCACACCATTCTTGTTCAAATCTCGGTATTGAATACCGTTGGCCTCTAAAATGGGAGCTTCCGCCCCGAGGCTTGCCTTGGCGCTATTGGCCGCTATGCCATAGTAGGCATAGAAACCCAGTATCGCAATACTGACCAGTATCAACACCCACAACACGATAATGGTAATAATACGCAGCATGAGAATCCCTCCCCCGTAGCAGGTCTGTAAATTACACTCAGTCGAAAATAAACATGAGGCACCAAAGTATCCATCCGAGATCCCTTTTACTGGCCTATCTGATTAGATCGGTCCCTGAAAGCCATCCCTGATAATTAGATGTGGCACGAGCGCGGTGGAATGAGTCGAATTCAGGAACTCCTGAACCTGAATCCGCCAAGCCTAAGTATGCTCTACCGATGCTCGGACCGATTGAACGAACACCAGAAGCAGATTATGGAGCGGCTCTTTAGAAACACAAAACCACGATTGAGTGGATATTGTGCATTCAGAATGCATAATATCCACTCATACAGTACGGATATATTCACCGGTCACTCGATCCTGTCATAAAAAGAGGCTCGGAGTATAGGAACGAATGATAGCCCCTACTGGTATGGCAGGGTAACCAGATACAGCAGACTCAGACCGAATTTTGTTGTCGGTATATCCGGTAGCGGCGGGATATTCCACCCGCGATAACTACTGCTATCACGAGGAAGGGCCCCGTTGATATTTCGGAAGATGTGGTCATATCTGTGGAGCAAAGCATAACCAAACCCAAAGCAGCTGCCATGCCGTAATAAAGCTTGGACTTTGGGGAACTCCTCTGCGTCCACAGATCACGTCCACCATGCCAAGCGAGTGCGCCCAGTAGGATAATAAAAACCAAGATCAGTAGTGCAATCTGCATTTATTTTTCCGGTTGTGCCACAGTCGGGATACGGTTAGAATATGTTTTATTTGGGAATGTTCCTGTCAGTATCCATCACAAGAATCAAAATGGTCGAAAAAAAGCGTGACACAGCGGGGTTCACTTCTTGACGCCATATGCCTCATTGAGTAGGGTTGCTCTGAGCTGTGAATCTGATTGGGAGCAGGTTCTAATGCGTGAGTGTATAGAAGATGAAATTGATAGCCATCTGGAAACTCACGGTCGAGGCTGATCCCAGGTTACGGCCGCCGGGCCACTCCCATCCGTCGCCAATGTCCTGGTTATAGCAGATAACGATCGTGGGCCGACCCGCATCATCAAATACGGCATAGTATATGTCATCTTCCGGGGAGAAGCGCATACCGCCCCATCGCCGAGAACCACCATTTTTCGTTGAGATTGCGGCGTCTGGGTCGACATCATAGTAGATCTGCCAGATTGGATGATCGGCAGTTAATTCCACCGGTTCACGATCTGGGTAAACCCGCTTAATGTTGTCGTACATGTTATTCCACTGTGGCCCGACATGTCCACGACCGTAGTCATGAAAATCGTCAATAATGAGAAATCCCCCTCGGTCAAGGTAACGGCGCAGGTTAGCGACCTCTTCTTCGTTGGTGCGCCAATACCCAGGTTCGGTCAAGTACAGTACAGCATACTCAAAAATTCGGTCGTCGGTTAGTGAGACCACTATTGGCGGGCCCTCCAGTTGAAGTCCGGTTGTACGGCTGATTGCTTCGTGCAGGTTGTATTCTGCAGTCGGATAGTCTGTGGCCCAAGCGTTGTTTCTCAGCCCCGGATGGCTTTCGTACCAGACTCTTGCAAATTGAAAGCCCGAGTCCTGTCCACTTGCTTGTGTCAACCAGGTAGTGCTCAGCAACAGCAGGGTTAATGATACAAACAGGGTTCGGCTGAACATATTCCCCGGGTGATCGCTGCTAACGTGTTGATGTACTCATAACTTTCGGGAAGACATCCGAAAATTGTGTCATCTCCTCCTCATTTCCAATACTAAGACGACACCAGTCCAGGTATGGAGGAAATGGACGTCCAACTAGGATGCCATGGGAGGCCATTGATCTTTGAAAACCCTCAATTCCTCGGCCAAGGTGGAAGAATACGAAATTTGTGTGTGACTCAACGACTTCGTGTCCCCAGTCGCGAAGTGCAGCTGTGATTTGATTGCGGCCGGTAGCAAGTTGTGTCTTACTGTAATGTAAAAAGCGTTCGTCATTAAGGGATGCAATCGCTGCCCGCAGTCCCATGATATTAACGGCCATGGGAGTACGATATGTACGAAGGCGTGCTGCAATGTCAGGGCGTGCAAGCGCATAACCTACACGCAATCCGGCCAAGCCATACACTTTCGAGAATGTTCTCGAGACAATGATATTGGCCCCCGCCTTTACAAGGGGCACTGCACTGCTGTATCTGGGGTGGTCAACCAGATCGTAATATGCCTCATCAACCAGAATTGCGCATCGTTTGGAGACTTCCATACAAAAATCATTAAGCTCCTCTTTGTCGCAAATACTACCCGTTGGGTTATCGGGGTTGCATATGAAGACCAGCTTTACATTCTTCGTTGTTCGCATGTCCATGGCGGACAGGTCAAGGCTCTTGTCGGTCTTAAGGGGCACACGATGCACCCGTGCTTCAATAGACTTCGCAGATTCCTCCATACCCTCATAGGTCGGATAACCTGTAACGACCTCACCTCCACTAAGTCCATAAGCCATAGCTGCCATGCGGAGTACTTCGGTAGATCCGGCTCCAAGGACTACGTGCTCAGGTCTCAGCCCCTCTCGAGCCGCAATCATGGATTCCAGGCTGCGGTAGGTAGCCGGTTCCGTGTACAGATTGGTTTCGCTGAAGGCCTCACGCATTGCTGTGCGTGCGGACTGTGCCGGTGCGTACGGGTTCTCGTTACTGTGAAGGCGAATCGGGTTATTGCTCCTCCGCGTTGCAAAACTAGGTATGAATGGCAGTGCTGCACCAGCAGCACTGAGGCGGAGCCAGTCACGGCGGTTCATTGACATCTTAAACGTGGAATAGTGATTATTTATAATGTACAAACAGGCATCCTACAATGTACAAGCGGCCATACTCAAGGAACGTGCCTGTGCAATAACCAAGAACAGAAGATATACGGGAGAACAGATCCTGCCAGCTATCCAGCTACCGTCTTCAGCAGTCCACCCAGACATCTGTTTGAGCGCTCTGGAAACATGCATCTATCACATGCATGTTACGAACAGAGTCAGAAAGGGGTGTAAGCAGGGGTTCACCATCAATCGCAGCTGCAGCGAAGTGATCACATTGCTCTGTAAACTGATCCGTTGGTCCCATCTCACGGACACTGTATTCGTTATTACTCTGGTGCTCTACGCGTACGGTTTGGTCCGGTGGTGCGTTGAACGGTGTGTGTAAGGTTATTTGACCATGGTTACCCACCAGAATGACACGCTGATAGCGTTGCATTTGTGTCGCACACACGACGGTAGCGCTTCCTTGTGGGAAATCCAAAAGGATTGTAGTAAAGGCGTCTGTTCCGAATTCGGGATGCCGTGCCATGCGTGCACAAACTCGCCGTGGTTCACATTCAAACAACCAGCGTGCAACAGAAATCCCGTAACAGCCAATATCCATTAAGGCACCTCCCCCAAACTCCAATTTATTCCGAATATTGCCCGGATCTTTGTTGTCATAGGAAAAATGCACATGGATACTCTGAAGCTCACCGATACTTTTGGAGCGAATGAGTTGACGTGTATGTATCCACTGAGGATGGTATCGATACATGAAGGCCTCCGAGATCAGTTGCTCTGGGTACAGTCTGGAAATACTCTGGAGTTGTCTTACATCTACCTTATTCATCCCCAGGGGTTTTTCGCAGAGTACATGTTTTCCTGCTTTTATGGCCCGGGAGGCCCATTCGACATGCAGATGGTTGGGTAGTGGGATGTAGACGGCATCGATCCCTGGCAGATTAATCAGATCCCCGTACGAAGGGCAGACTACAGGAATCTGATGTATTTGAGCTACCTGACGTGCCACGTCAACATCTCTGGAGGCAATGGCTGTCACAACACCACATTGACTCTTTTGAATGGCGGGTATGACCTTTTGCCGGGCGATGCGGGCACTCGACAGTATTCCCCAGTGAAATTTTCTGCTACTCATTTCCGCAATGTATTTAGCGTGTACATCACTTTGATATGAAGAATTTGAGTCAGAAAAATGATGAACACGGAGTGGTTGCCAACTGACTAAAACAGGCGCCTGAGCCCCAGTGCTTGCACTAGGGGCTCATCTGCTGTATCCAATCATTGGCTTGGCAAGATGTACATAACTCCCGTGTATATGCATCAGGTGTGATTGAGTGCATTGTGTCTCATATTTTCCCCTCAGTTCGGGGAATGGGGGGTGAAAGTGGTTGCAGTCTGGATTTTATGGCGGATGAAAGCGCTCAGTAGTCAACTTGATAGGTTGCAGGAGCTATCTTAAACGATTCATGGCCATGATTGTCAGAGCGCATCGTTGTGTTTAAAATCATCTGAGAAATACGCAGGGAATGCAGCTCAATCCGAAATGGTAGTGGTTCCAGACACACGGTATCCCAATTTTCTAACGGATGGCACATCTGGGTGCCGTTCCTTTGCAAATTGTGCAAAACTGCGTAAAGCCTACCGCGACGGTGTATTGCGTCAGCATTGTGCGTACGAGAGGGGCTGGGTGCAAACCGTGATGGTAGATTCGCAGTAATTGAGTGGTGGTACCTGAAAAGGCGTGGCAGTTAAGCGAATCGACCGTAGTTTAGAGCAATATTCTTTCTTCACAGGCGACATTGAGGTATGGGTGAGCAATGCCACGTAAGAGCACTTCTTCTTTGTGGCATCCTTGTTGTCTTGTTATTGCAGGGGTGTGCATCGACTATGATGGCCGATTACGAAAAAGAGTCGATTACAGAATCTGCCCGTGATCAAGTTCTAAGGGCATTGGAAAGTCTTAGGGTTGCCCCGGAGCTACAATCCTGTGCTTATAATGGCAGCGATTACAGGCATTCTCAATCTCATGAAAACAGATTGATCCTGAGATATGGCGGCATATACGATCCTTATGAGCTGCGCTGGTACGACTCGAGAGATTCTGTAGATATTGAACACATCGTGGCAGCGCGAGAAGCTCATGACAGTGGGTTATGCAGTGATAGATTGGACGGAGATATCCGTGAGCAATTCGCCAATGACACACTCAATCTGGTTCTGGTAAACAGTGCAATTAACCGCGGCAAGGGAGCCCAAGATGCTGCGGAGTGGTGGCCATCCCATAATCAATGCTGGTTTGCGCGGCAGGTGATTGCTGTACGTAATGCCTACAGCCTCTCGATTGACTCTGAAGAGCGAGGTTTCCTCGCAGCTAAAATCAATGAGTGTGATTCGTTTGAGATGGAGATTACATCTACGCCCTATCCCGACTTTCTGACGGATAGCACGGCCGGGTGTGGACCCTTTGCAAACTGTACAGAATTGCGTAAAGCCTATCCTAACGGTGTATCGCGTCATCACTGTGCATACGAGGAAAGATTGGACGTAAGCCTGGATGGCTGGATTTGTGGTTGATGAGTGCTGGTAACTAACCAAGGTCATATACATATGCAGGCATCCGTACATCTTGCTTTCGACTTGGGGGCGTCCAGCGGTCGAGCGGTTCTGGGTAGGTTTGACGGGAGCCGTATGGAAATGCAGGAAGTGCATCGTTGGGCAACACCAAATGAAGTTGAAGGAGAGCGGCTCTATTGGGATCTGGATGCGGTGTGGGGTTCCATGCAAGAAGGGTTGGCGATTGCTCTTAAGGAAGCTCCCGATCTGTGCAGTCTGAGTGTTGACTCATGGGGGGTTGATTATGTGCCCCTGGGCAGTACAATGCAAACCCTGCGGCGTGCGCATGTCTACAGGGATCCCAGATCAGCTTCGGGAGAAGTGCTTGCCTGGCAACGTGTTGCGCGGGAGGAGTTGTACAGTATGACAGGAGTGGCGTCACATCCAATCAACACGTTGTTTCAGGTTCTGGCGGATGAGCAGATGACCCCCGAGGTTTATGCCGCTACGTGTTGTAGACTACTCATTGCCGATTACATGCACTGGCGTTTTTGTGATCGCTTCGTAGCAGAGATGTCATTGGCAAGCACGACGCAGCTGCTGAGTGCAAACTCGCGTTCATGGTCTGTTGAGGCGATGAAGGCTTTACAGATTGATCCGGTTACATGGCCACGGGTCGTGCCATCAGGTACCGTACTTGGTCCCGTGCGGGATATCCCTAACGTAGCTGTTATTGCAGGTTGTTCGCACGATACGGCTTGTGCAGTTGCGGCGATTCCTGCGGATGAACGATCATCCTGGGCCTTCCTCAGCAGTGGTACCTGGTCGCTTCTTGGTGTGGAAATCCCCACACCAATCTGTACACCCGCTGCAATGGAGGGTGGTTTTACGAACGAGGTGGGGTATGGGGAGACTATTCGACTCCTGAAAAACTTAACCGGGCTTTGGGTGCTGCAGGAATGTGAGCGCGTCTGGCGGGAGGCGGGAATGAACTTTGACTATACTGAATTGCTTGATGAGGCAAGTCGTGCCGTGCCTCCTGTGTACACAATCGACTTCAACGACCCAAAATTCTCCACTCCCGGAAATATGCCCGAGCGCATTGCAGATTGGTGCAGAGAGCGTGGCATGTCCGTACCAAGTGAACGTGGAGACATCGTGCGGCTCATTTTGGAAAGTCTGGCCGAGGTATATCGTACCACGCTCGAGTCACTCTCGATCTTACTAGGGAGGCGTTTCGAGTGTCTGCATGTTGTTGGTGGAGGGTGTCGCAACAGATTGCTAAATCAATGGACTGCAGACCGTTGCGGTGTACCAGTCATTGCGGGTCCTTCCGAAGCGACTGCACTCGGAAACCTACTCATTCAGGTCGGAGCAATGAACCGTTTGCCTGCGGATTGTTCAGTTCGTGAGGTATCCGCGGCCAGTGTGCAGACAGAAACTTTCCAGCCTAATCAATCCGGCGGACCTTGATACTGCGAAAATGGACTTCGTCGCCATGGTCCTGCAGCAGAATATGGCCTTGAGGCCAATGCCCAAATCCTTCCCACACGACGTACTTGCTACGGGCTACCAGTGCATCAAAGACCGGTGTGCCGCGCTCATATTCCAGAACTTTGCGATCGTTGAGCCAATGCTCAACATGCGCCCCCAAGAACTCGGATTGTTCCATGCGGCTACCTAGGACACGCTCGTCCAATCGTCTGCCGGTTACAACGATACGGGCACGATTCCATTGACCCGGTTTACGAAAGGTTTTTCCTTCGTCTGCCGGGATTAAGTCGTAGAGCGATGCCAACGTTCGGTTGCCGGCTGCGCCTTGAGTTGCATCGGGATGACGTTCATCGTCTAATAATTGGTATTCCAGCCCGATGGCTGATGCATTGCTGCCATAGGATTCTGTTATGAAGTATTTAATACCACTATTTGCTCCTTCGGTAAGTTTGAAGTCCAGGCTGAATTCGAAAGTTGAATATTCATCTACGGTCACGATATCACCCCCGTAAGCCGCCTCGGCTCCTCCAGAGGATTCAACGATAAGTATTCCGTCTTCGACCCGCCAGCCTTTTTCAGGGAAAGATTCCTTACCCGCTCCGCGCCAGCCTTGGGTAGTTTCTCCATCAAAAAGCAGGGAGAATCCCTGGGCGATTTCCTGCTGACTGAGTGTGTTCGGAACAAGATTTACGACGTAATTATTAGTCCATGGACGCGGTGTTACATTTTCTTCCAGAATCCGGATGTTACGCCAGCGGACATTGCGGTTAGCCAAATCCTCTCCGGGTACACTATGCACCTGGAGTGCAATGAAGCCCGAGGAAGTCATGTCATCGTAAAGTGCAGCACAGGGTATATCGTTAATCCATGTGCGGATTGATGGTCCGATCGCTTCCACGTAGTAATGATTCCAGCCGTCAGGATTAAAGGCCACGCGACAATCTTCATTCGCTGACATAGGATATAACCAGCCTCGGCGGGCCTCGTCGTATACCCCTCCACTCCAGGCGCGAGAACTGGGATCAATCTCAATCTGATATCCATGCACCCTGCCATTCAAATAATCCGGTTTGGATTCACTTCGAATCTGAATGCCGGAGTTGATTGCGGGATCAACCCATACTTCGACGTTGAGAGCAAAATCGCCGTAAGATCGTCGTGTAGCCAAAAACGTGTTTGGGGTATTTGCAACTGTAGTGCCGATCACCTCGCCGTTAGAGGCCGTGTAGGTTGCTTCTCCTCCCAGTCGCTCCCATTCGGAAAGGTCGTCCCCGTTAACAAGTAACTTCCATTCCTGGCCAAAGCTGGTGGTTGTGAGTCCGAACGAAAGGAGTGTGAGCATAATTGCACGTAGCATCGTAGAAGGGCGCTTAGTTGAGTAGCAAAGTATAAGATAATCAATGCATTGCCGCAGGCGGCGTTGCTATCTTTACAGCATCATAGGCAGAACAATTCATGGTTACAAGAAGAGAGTTCCTTGCTCAGTCCGGGGGAGGTATCCTTTTGGCAGGCTTGCATAATAAAGCTCTAACAATTCAGGATGTCATCAACCTGATCACAGAGGAAATCCCCGGTGCTCCGTGGGAACCAACGGTTGATACCGTTAAATCGGGGGATGTAACGCAGCCGGTGCGAGCTGTGCTTACAACCTTTTTGGCTACGCAACGAACCATTGATTATGCTGCACGTCACGGTGTGAACCTCATCATCACGCACGAGCCTACCTATTACAACCATTTGGATGAAACCTCATGGCTGGAAAATAACCCGGTCTACCAGAAGAAGCGCAAGACGCTGGAAGACAACGGAATTGTGGTGTGGCGTTTTCACGACTACTGGCATGCTCATAGGCCTGATGGCATAGCGACGGGGGTACTAAAGCGTCTTGGTTGGGAAGCATACGCGCAACCGGATCAACCCCAGATATGCCAGATTCCCCCGGTACCGCTTGGAGAACTTTCCCGGTTCATGAAAGATCGTTTTGGGGCGAAACGGGTCCGTGTTATGGGAAGTGCGGACATGCCGTGTAGCCGGGTAGGTCTGTTAGTTGGTGCGGTAGGTGGGCAGCGTCAAATTGAGATGCTATCTGAGGTCGATGTTCTCGTTGTAGGTGAAGTTCGAGAGTGGGAAACAACCGAGTACGTTCGTGATGCGAACTGGCAGGGTGAGAGGCAGGTAGGCTTGATTGTGATTGGGCATGCACTCAGTGAAGAGCCAGGCATGGAGTGGCTCGCTGAATGGTTGACCCCCAGACTACCGGGTACCATAGTGGTGCACCAGGAAAGCGGGGATCCATTCTATTTTGTTTAATAGTGAAGCGTGATTTTTCGGATGTGCTGTTTCTTAGTGCGCAGTACCCCGCGACAAGGACCGTAAATCAACATTCTTGTCACCCTGTCTACGTTTCTTCCGCGATTGATTTTGACCGATTCCTGTCCTTACCGTTGCGAGGACGCTCACGTTTGCGTTTCGGACGATCCGGTTTCTCTCGTGCCTCTACGGCCGTGGAATCACGCGAAATATGCCTCTCCAACTGCCCTGTGATCACTTCCCGCCTCAGCTACCGCTACATGCAAGCAACTGAGCTGCTACAAAGTCCTTAAATGCACGAGAAAGCGTTGGCATATCGCGCAAGTGCGGCGTGAGGGTTCTGCTGAGCCCCGGTATGTGATCCTGGCGCGGTGCAGAAAGCGTTCAGCACACAATCATTTCCAGAACCAATAAAAACTCCCAATAGCATCTGGCCAGAGGGCTAAGTCTCCTCTCCTCCCAAGGGGAAAGCTCCTTTTAGCAACTGATCCACAAACCGCGTATGTTCACTCTGGGCTGCATGGCATGGTCCCAAGCGCTGGGGAGACTATAAAGCCTGCCACTAAGAATGACCACAAACAAAAGATGTGTCTTTAAGCCATGAATATTATCGATCTACTCAACAAGCCCGAGCCACTTGAAGGAGAATTCACGTTGCCATCTGGTGAGAAAGTTAAGGGATGCATCTTATTGGATCCCCAATACGATTATACCATTCTCTTGCGTGTCTTCACTTCACAAGAACAGCGATCCCACCCACCAGATCTTGAAAAAGCTATTATACATGGCAAACTCAACGACGAGATGTACTTAACATTGATTGGTTCGACTCCAACCAGATCGAAGTATATACCTAGACTCCCCAATTACGTTATCTATTGTCAGAGCGTGCTTACAGCACATACCCACCAGATAGCCCGCATAGATTGCTGTGAGGTCACAAAAATCAGATTCAAGTTGCCGCACTCACGGCAAATCTTCCCGATATCTATGAAATGTGTTCGTCCTGAAAATCGCCGTGAAATACTCAAAACGATCATGAGAGAAGGATACCGACTCAATGATCAGGATCACAGCTTTGACAGGGTCTACTATTGTAGCGGTGGAACAGAAGTGGTCTCGTGTGACACGGGCTATGGCCGCTTTTCTGTTCGCCCGTATGATGTCACCACGCTCCCATATATTGACGTAGAGTTCACAATAGAGCCAGTCACAGATGCCGGTCTGTCTCATGCGGAGAGCGCCATAGAATGCGTGACGCGTTTCTTCTGGTTAATCACTGGTATCCGCCAGTATGCGGAAGACATTCGATTAGATGTGAGAGACCCAGAAGATGGGAATACCCACGAACTTAATGTGCACTTCTTGCTCCAAGAAGCATCGCTTTTCACCAAGGATAGTAGCACTCATTCAATATCTAATTGCCTACTGATTAACCCTTTTGACCCAAGACAATCTATTGAGAAGTGCTTCAAATGCTGGGTATCTCTCTCAAAAGACCAGAGGAACGCTTGCGATATAATCCTGTCACAGTTCACTGAATCTTCTCATCAGCCTTACAGGATTGCACGTGCCGCAGTTGCGTATGAACGGTTTGGGGAGCTGTCGGAAGCACGGAAGAAGAAGACGAATCTAGATTCGAAAAAAAAGAAGATCATAGACTTTGCAAACGAACAAATAAAGCGCAAATTTCCCTGCTCCGAAGAAAGAGATTATATCCTGTCGGAGATGGGGGGAATTGCACGACGGAGTACACTGAAAGAGAAGATCATAAAATTTGCGAACAAACAAATAAAGGACAAATTTCCCTGTTCCGAAGAAAGAAATTATATTCTGTCAGAGATGGGGGGAATTGCACGACGGAGTACACTGAAAAACAAGATTAAATCTCGCATAGACATAATCCGAGGCCACCTGCCCGACGAGATGAAGAATATTGAGAAAGTAGCATTCCAAGCAGTTGACGCCAGGAACGAGTACATCCACGGAAACAGCATACCCAAACAGCATGGGCCCACCCACATATTTTATGCGTGCACACTCGAATTCATCTTTTTAGCATCTGTCTTGGTGGAATGTGGCTGGGACATGAAATCTTGGACTAAGAGTCCCAACACACTTGAACATCCATTTGACAGGTACATAGCCGATTATTCCCAGCTCTATGATATGTGCGTGGAAGAAGCTGTATAGCCTAGGTAGGATGCGTAAATTGATGGACATGATCAGCCTTCGTATGGTCTTATTGTCGCCAACCACTGCATTAGTTCTCCTATTGGAGTGTGTGGATGCGGAGGCGATCTGTAAAAATGAAGCATTTGGATGCCCTTACGTTACGAGAAGTGTCTGTGCGGGATGATCGGTGCAACTGGCGGAGAGCAACTCAATTAGACACGCCCACCTTACAAGTAAGCATTGCCTCTAACAACAATGAGAAACTCTGGGGAATGTGTGGCGTCATATGACATTCTCGTAACCGGTGCGGATGGATTCAATAGCATCTTCTGGGATATCATACAAAGATGCTGCAATGGTTTCTATAGTTTTGTTGAATTTTGCAATGTTCTGGTTACAGAATACAACTTGATATGTTGGGTTACATTCATTTGACATCTTCTGATAGTCTGACTCATTATCTTTCGAACGGGGGAATAGGCGGCACATCCAAGATTTTAGTGGATGTTAATAATACAGGAGGAACGAACGCAGAGAATTGCCAGATGCTCTGTCGGGAGGAAAATCAAAGAAGTCATCGAAATAAAGCTCTCACTGAACACTTTAGATGAGTAAAGGAAGACTCGGCGAAATGAGTGTTGCTGGTGTGGATGACAGAAAGTCCGAGAGGGCTACCAAATAAATCAAGATGAGGAGGGGATTGTTTGTATCCAGCCTAAGCCCCTGTATCTTATACACGATGCTTAACTGTGTTCAATTTTGGAGGGATTGGTGAAGTTGAAGGTTGGAGGCACAGTGTGAATGTGGGAGGTATCCGGGGACATTGGACCATGCAGGACGGCAACATCAATCTGAAGAAACGGGTAATTTCGACTCATTTTGCAAGATCTAGGAAATCAAAACGGTTAGTAGAGGGTAAGAGGATTGAAAATTTTAGATTTGTGTCCCATTTCGTTTCCGACCGCATAAAGTCTTTTTACAAGAATCTCGGTAGAGCCCGTGAATTCGACTTGAACTCAGCTAGAAAACAAACGCATGACCGAGATAAAGGGAAAAATTCTCAATGATTTATTCTTGCGCCTTGAAGAGTCAGAGGACATATCAAGCGAAGTAATCGAAGAACTGCAAAGACTATTGCTGGCCGAAGGAAAGCCGACTGCAGAGGGCTTGGTTAAAGCCTTCGAAATGCAAATTAATCAATTGGGGCATGGTCAAACTTGAAGAGATTACAATTTCGGAACTGCGCGGCATTCGTTCTCTTACGCTGGATTTTGCACGCGAGAACTTCGTGATCTATGGCCCAAATGGTTCAGGGAAGAGTGGGGTGATTGATGCAATACAATTTGGTCTCACAGGTAAGATTTCTCGACTTACTGGAAGGGGGTCACGCCAGTTGTCTTTCCAAAAATATGGTCCACATGTGGATAGCCGAGATAACGTCTCTGCAGTAGAAGTATCCCTCAAGCTTTACTTTCCAAGCCTTAAAAAGACAATTGTTCTAAGGCGCAACGCGAAATCTCCGACGACTTTTGTTCTTGATCCAGATAATGATGATGCTCGGGCAATTATGGATGAACTTGCACGATTTCCAAAGCTTGCATTATCGCGTCGAGAGATTATTGAGTACATCTTAGTAGAGGCGGGCGAGCGGGCGAAACAAATACAGGCATTACTCAAACTTGAGGAAATAACTGCCCTTCGTGGAATTCTCTTGAAATCAAAAAACCAAGCCGGCAAAAGGTACGACAGTAAGAAGAATCACAAAGAAGACGCCCAACAATCTCTACTTAGTCACTTTGGCTTGCCTACCATATCAAGCGAAAAAGTTCTTAGTACAGTCAATAAACAAAGAAAACTTCTAAGTTTACCCCCAATTACCGAACTGAAGGATGGAAAGACATTGGCCACGGGAATAACGCAAGGGGAGCAACAAGTAATTTTCAATAAGGCGACGGCTCTTCGGGACATAGAAGAGTTGGAAAATCAATTGGTAAAATTTAGGAAGTCAAGCGGGGAAGAGGTTGAAGTAATACTTAAAGTCATTGGAACACTAGAAGATGACCCATCTCTGCTAGAGATGCTTCAGAAAAAACTACTCATTGAACGAGGCTTGGATTTAGTAGAGGGGGCACAGTGTCCACTTTGCGACAAGGATTGGGAGAATGAAGAAAATCTAAAGGAGCATCTGCGCAGGAAGATAACAAAATCAAAGCAAGCCGAGGAGATACAACACGAGATCCAGAGCAAAGCAAGGGCTATTGCCGGCCGTGTTCAGCGATTTGTTAGACAACTTGCGCGGGTTAAAGAGTTTGCTCTGCGTGATGGTCCAACGGGGCTCGCAGATGAACTGACAAACTGGGCAGATGACCTCACAGAGTTCGCACAAAAAATGATGTCAGTTGATGATATAATTATCCAACGGTCCAGATTAGAACAGGATTGGATGTCGGAACCTCATACTGTAGCTAAAGACATTACTGAACTGGCAGCAACTATAAAAGACAAACCCGATCAAGACAGTACAACGGAGGCCAATGGTTTCCTGATTGTAGCCAAAGAGCGCTATGATAAATATCTTGAAGCAGACCAGAATGAAAAATCAGCATGCCTTACGGCTAAAACTGGCCAGTTAGTTTATGATTCTTACTTGGAAGTGTCGGAGAAACGATTAACGGAGCTTTATAAGACCGTTGAGACCGATTTTAGCAATTACTATCGCGTACTCAACGATGGTGACGAAAGTGGATTCAATGCAAGTATAGAACCAACCAATGGAAAACTTAACCTTAACGTAGCATTCTACGATAAAGGAAGTTTTCCACCAGCTGCTTATCACAGCGAAGGCCACCAAGACGGAATGGGAGTGTGCTTGTACCTTGCCCTGATGAAGCAATTAATGGGTAGTAGTTTCAAGTTTGCTATGCTTGACGATGTCGTAATGTCAATTGACCGACAGCATCGCAAGCAGTTCTGCCGATTACTGAAGAATCATTTCCCCGACACTCAGTTCATCATCACGACACATGACAAGGTATGGGCCAAGCAGATGCAGACTGAGTCTCTTGTTACATCAAAGAATAGAATAGATTTTTATCGCTGGAGCGTGCAGACAGGCCCCGTTCATAGAGAAGGATGTAATGTCTGGGATAAGCTCAATGATGACCTTGCAGAGCAACAAATCAATACGGCGGCCGCAAGATTGCGGCACCATCTTGAATACATTTTCGCTGAGCTGGCTGACCGACTTGGTGCGAAGGTTCCCTATCGGTCTGATCATTCGTACGAATTCGGAATATTTTTTAATGCTGTAACTGGTCGTCACAAAGACCTACTAAAGCTTGCAGCGAATTCTGCCAATTCGCGGAATAAAGATGCAGATTTGCGGAAAATTCAAAATTTGAAGGTGGCTCGGTCAAACTTGCTGACGAAGCATGGTCAAGAGAATTGGCTTATTAACACGGCAGTCCATTACAATGAGTGGGAGGATTTTTCGGAGATGGAATTTCGTGAGGTAATTAATACATTCAGGGAATTACTCCTGCAATTCCAATGTTCTCAGTGCAATTCCTGGATGTATATTACGCCGAGAAATCACGCTCCAGAATCGTTGCGTTGTGATTGTACAGAAACCTTTTTCAACTTGAATTAGAATCATTGATACTGCCCCCGGAATAACCAGTTGTCGTGTTCATATCAACAAAAGAAATCCGTCACATTGCTAAGCTGGCTAGGCTATAATTCTCGGAGGCCGAAGAGAAAGTTTTGGCTCACGATATGAGCCGAATTCTTGATTATGTGAGCATATTGAATTAGGTGGATATCTCGGAAATCTCCCCTCACACACGTACATGACCTTGCCCATGTGGTACGTGCAATTCCGTACAGGAGTGTGTGATCATGAAGATGGGCTGAAGAACGCACCGGATACGGATGGAGGATGTTTCCGGGTTCCGAAAGTAATTGGGTAGTAGTCAGCTTTATGGGCAGATCTAAAGCGTCGCGTTCCTTGCAACCACAGAAGTCGTGGTGGCAGCTCAGTCTCCTCTTCTGCAGCATGGATTCTGAATCTATGGGATGGTGGTCGTTGCTATCTACTTTTCCTGGGCAACTTTTTTCAGTGGAAGAAGTCTTGTCGGTGGGGATACCGTGGAATGGAAGACAGAAGCCCAGAGTATGCTTGACGGAAGTTACCCCCCAGCACAGGGGGTAACTTCCGTTATAACGTTTTGAAACCCGGTCCCAACAGTTGTTCGGTGTGTTATTCAGGAATCTATCCTAGGGGAACGGGAAGCGGGATAAATTCCATGATTGTGTTTTCTCGCCGCACTGGGTTACCTTTAAACCAACGGTTATTTTCAAAATTTCTGATGAATCGCTACATATCGGATAGACTTAAATTGTTCGTGTTAGTCACGATTGTTTTCCTAACGTCCTGTACAACATCCGATCCATTGGGGATTTTCGAGGGAACTACCAACGTGGGTGATGCCCCTCTGGGGGGAGGTATGTTGTTTGACCAGAATACGGGAACGTACATTATTGCCGGCAGCGGTGCGGATATCTATGGAGCCAGCGACGAGTTCTTCTTCGTCTGGAAGGAGGTTGCCGGTGATCTGGTATTACGGACAGATGTCGAGTTCGAAGATACCACAGGCCACCAGTACCGCAAGGCGGGGTGGATGATTCGAGAGAGTTTGGATGCGGATGCCGCTTACGTGGATGCCCTGATACATGCCGATGGGCTGATTGCACTGCAATGGCGTTCAGAAACAGGAGGTCCAACCAGCGAGGTAACGACACCTGTTCGCGCCCCAGCCTCACTTCGCCTTGAACGTACAGATAACCTGTTCACATTATATCTGGACAGACCAGGGGAACGAACAACGGTCGTAGGGAACATCACAGTGGATCTGCCGGATTCGGCCTACGCGGGTCTTGTTGTTTGTGCTCATGATGCCGAAGTCCGAGAGACTGCTGTTTTCACCAATGTTCATTTACAGGAGAATGTTGTGACTGAGGAGCGTGTAGTAGAGAGCACCCTTGAGATCATTGACAGCCAGACTGGTGAACGCCAGGTTATCCATCAGGCCCAAGAGCATTTTGAAGCTCCTAACTGGTCACCGGATTCGTTGACACTGCTCTATAACAGTGGGGGACATCTGTACCATATGTCCTCTACCGGTGACGAACCCGTTATGCTTGACACACAGTTTGCTGATCGGTGCAACAATGACCATGGATACTCACCTGATGGTACAGAGCTTGCCATTAGCCACATTACAGAAGACAGGGGATCATTGATCTATATCATGCCCGCTATGGGCGGAAAACCCCGATTGGTTACTGAACTTGGCCCCTCTTACTGGCATGGCTGGTCGCCGGATGGGCAGAAGCTTGTTTACTGCGCCCGTCGTGGCGATAATTTTGATGTCTATGCGATCGGACGGGACGGGGGCGAGGAGGTGCGGTTGACAGATGCAGAGGGGCTTGATGATGGGCCGGAATATTCACCGGATGGCCAGACGATTTATTTTAACTCTGTACGTACGGGGCAAATGAAAATCTGGCGAATGGATGTGGATGGCGGCAACCAGACACAGGTTACGCAACATGATGAATTGGGGGACTGGTTTGCACATCCGTCTCCTGACGGTCGATGGATTGTATTTCTGTCTTACGATAAATCCGTAGAGGGGCATCCTCCGAACAAGGATGTAAAGTTGCGGATAATGCCCGTGGACGAAACCGAAGATCCAAGGATAATCGCACATCTGTTTGGTGGACAAGGGACGATAAATGTGCCATCCTGGAGCCCGGATAGCCGTCATTTTGCTTTTGTCAGCTATCGCCTAGTGGGGCAGAGTAGTCCGGATTAGGTCTGGGCATACGCACACCGACAGAGTCTCGCCAGGATTGCATTCGATGTAGGAGTTCCTGGGCTTTAGCTGGTTCGAAAGTACTGATATCGGTGGTTTCGCTTGGGTCTGACTCGAGGTCGTAGAGCTCTACTGAGTTGGTTTCGAACCACTCAATAGCCTTGTATCGTCCTTGGCGTACAGCTCCGGATGGACGATTGGCAGAGCCGTGGTAGTGGGGGAAATGCCAGTAAAGCGCTCTTTCAGGTGCTGGTTTCGCAAATAAATTGAGACCATCAACGCCAACAGGATCAGGCAGGCCTGCCAATGAAGTTATGGTTGGTACCAAGTCATTCGTCGTACCAGGTACATCTACGATCACCGGATTACTCTGTAATCCGCTCACTATGAGAGGTATACGTATACCTCCTTCGTACAGCCAGCCCTTACCTGCACGGAGTGGCTGATTGGAGGTTGGCGCCCAGGTACGTCCTTGACTGAGCGTTGACAGCCCACCGTTGTCAGAAGTAAACACGACAATGGTGTTATCCTGAATTTCTGCAGCTTCCAATGCCTGTAATACAAGTCCAACACTCTCGTCTACCGAAGCAATCATGGCCGCGTATACTGCGTGATCTTGTGTCAGGCGTGTCGAGCCACCAAAATGCTCGCGTTCGAACATCGTAGACGTTTCGGTTGCACGGAAGCGTTCGATGTCCTGTTTTTTGGCCTGTAGGGGTGTATGAACTCCATAATGGGAGAGTACTAGGAAGAACGGATTTTCACGACTGGTCTCAATAAAGTCTACAGCAAGGTCGGTTAGACGATCAGTCAGGTACGTGCTGTCCGCATCCGCTTCCAGTCCAGGCACATTTGAAGCCGGGAAATTTGTATTGATATAGGGTGCGAAGTAAGATCCGGGTTGTCCGGCATCATTAGATGCAAACACATTGTCAAATCCCTGATTTTCAGGACGAAAAACTCCGGTCCCCAGATGCCATTTGCCTATATAGGCAGTGCTATATCCGGCCTGTGTGAATATTTCCCCAATAGTGGTTTCTTCGAGTGGAAGTGCATGGCGGTACTCAGCCTGAAGAAGTTGCCCATTCGCGGATCCTCCAATCCAGTTGGTAATTTGCAGTCTTGCCGGATGCTTTCCAGTCATAATACTGGCACGCGTGGGCGAGCAGACCGAGCTGGATGCATAAAATTGCGTAAATCGCGTACCTGATGCTGCCAGGCGATCTATATTGGGGGTATGATAGAATGTGCTTCCGTATACACCGGTATCCATCCATCCCAAATCATCAACCAGAATCAATACCACGTTCGGTTGAGCTGGTCTGCAGGCAGCCAAGAGGAGAGGGAGCAGTAAGAGTGGGCTTAATTTCAAAACGTAACCACCAGTGTTTCGGGGTTTTCTACTGAATCCGCCTGCAGTCCGGTCAGCCGCGTCTCACGCGTGGACTGGTCACCGATGACAGCCGTATATGAGCTGCTGGCATCAAAAACTTTTGCTCTGAACGGCAGCGTCGAAAGGCGGAGCGTGTAAAGCGTATCCATTGTAGTTTCATCAATCAGAGTTAGCAGGGGCTCAGTTATACCCTCGACATTGATAGGGGGCAAAAACCCGGCTGCCTGTCGGCCGTAATTACTTTCCTGGGTGACGGTAACCGGCCAATCAGAATACTGATAGGCATCCTCACTGCCCGGATCAACCCAGCGCGGCCATGCTTCAGCAGTAATAGTACGGGAATCCCGATTGAAGCGGATAATTCCATAGCCGGGTACACGGTCGTAGAGTGCCTCCGGTGTGCGACCGCTTCTGACGGGATTAGCTACGGCATGTACGGTCATGCGGTTTCCAAAGCCATCCAGGTGGTCGCCGGTATAGGCCGGAGCTCCCGACTCGCGATTGCCACCGGGTTCTGGTGGAAACCAGCGCCGGGGCCACACATTGGCGATTGCAGGTGATATGAAGGCATTGGGGCCATCTCCAAATTCATCAATACCGTACTGTACGAAACTCCCCAAGTGCTGATCACCGGCCACGTGAAATGCGAATCCTTTCCGAATGGCTGTTAACGCGCGGTTGCGCCCGCTTTGTGGCCAACCATTTGAGTCCATGTCTGTGCCTAAATGGTCATCACTGATGTATTCTCCTGGCTCGGCGTATCGCATTTGTGGAACGACGCGATCGTCAAACGACCCACTGGGTAGTGTGGCCAGATTGCTGAACAAGGTCTGAGAGAGCATCACCTTCATCCAGACATTATCAGGATACTGGTGGGCCCACTGGTTTAGGAATTTGAGTTGTCGTGGTCCAAGGAGATGAGCCTCTGTTACTGAGGTTGCGTCATAATCCCGGTTCTCCGGCCAACCATTGCGCACTTGCGCTTCTGGAAGGACCAAGCGGGGGGCTGACTTCCACATACGATCTGCCACAATGGCGAAGCTGATATCACCATAGGTCAGGTTCGTATAGTACACGCTGATATCCTGCTCAATTGGCGTAGGATCAAAGGGATCGGGCAAGTGGGAGACCTGTGTATTGTGGACAGCATTGACAAAGCGGGCATCCATGATGTAGCCACCGTTATCGGACTGTGGTCGCCACGGTCCCTCGGCCTTTTTGCCACCATGCCCCCAGATGTTGCCATGATATACATCATGGTCGTCCGGGATTGTCACGGTGGGGCGGTCACGCATCAAATCCCTGAAGGCCCAAAGGAATCTGTACCAATGATAGTGATAGTCTAGGTAAGTCTTGTCAAGGGGAGTACGGATAATTCCTGCAAGTCCGCCTTCATAGATCTGATCCCCGGCGAAAAAGAGTAAATCAGGATCATGGTGAGCCACGGCGGCTGAGAGTTCGCTGTGTGGATACCAGATCGTACTGTGATTCCATACCAGATCCCGGCCTTGGGAAATATTCTGGCAGTTTAGTGAAGCCAGGACAAACTCATCATCCTCAGTCTGTGCCATACGCACTGTACCTGGAAAATGTACACGCTCATTACCGTTCGCAGTGCGTAGATCGTAGGTCAGCCGATAGGGTACGTCGGTGTTCGCCTCGAAATCGTCCACGCGGAGGGGGGCAGTGTAGCTGTCTGGTATGATTGTGGCGCTTGCTGAGGGCACCCAATCTCCATTGAGCATGAGCTCAAGCCCAACTGTACGGGTATCACTGTCCCCAATCGGTGGCATTTGTGCAGTCATTTTCAGCGTTCTGTCACTCACGGTATATTGGGCTGCCAGTATGGGGCCGAATGTTCGCGCATCATCATGCAGGAATTTCGAACCTCCAATCGTCCAGTTATCAAACCAGTAGCCTTCCCCTTCCATAAGAGGGCTGTTATGACTCACCAGCGCTACATTGCCCATGAAATAGTCATTGGGCAACCCGGTATATCGTGCCTCCGCCAAGGTCTCCTCGGTAGCCGGATCTGAGGCCGTAACGAATAACTCGTAGTTATTTCCAGACGGGTTGGCTTGTATGCTCAACTTCACAGGATTACCCGCCGACAGGTTACCTGTGGAGGTATCGGGTTCAATGAGCAGCCACGCCTCAACAGGAATATTGGCGCGAGGGCCCTTCGGGGCATCTGCATTGGTATTTGACCGGACAATGATCTGTCCCTGACCGTCTACACCTACGATCAGCCCTCCATCTTCGGCGGGCCAATGGTGAACAAGGCTCGAAATTCTCCAATCCACATCTGGCCCGCCTGCGCCAAGCAGAAAACCGGACCACGTATTACTATGGGTGCTGTCTGCCGGTGATAATGCTCCCATCTGAACTGACATCGTTAGCTCTCCTGCCTCTGCACTCAAATAGTAAGTGAGCAGGTGAAGCGTTCTCATTGGTTTGGCACCTCTGCCCTCAATACATTCAATGCGACCGTTAGCGTAACGCCAATCCATTAGGCGGTTGGCATAGAAGTCGGATCCGATCCAGACACGTTCAAGATCGTCAGGGAGGGCTGATGTAACATCAGTTGTTGACGGTGAGGTGCAACCGGATACAAGGAGACCGGCGATAAGAATAGTGGCAGTAGCCCTAATCATCAATAGACGGAGTTTATGGTGCGATCCAAACGGAGTCAAAAAGCTAGTGAATGACCAACATCTGAAAGTTCGCAGAATTCAAGGAGAATTGCCAAATATCTGGATCTCTGTTGATCAAGTACTGTTCGACCTGTTCCGTATGACGGATACATCCGAATCTGTTGAAGACAGACTGGTCAGTTCACTCCACCATCTGATGAACAGAGAGTATTTGAGACAGCTCGCAACACCATTCCAGAGGATAAGATGGAGGGTAAGCCTCCATAAAAACTAAGGTATATTCTACTGGGTCAATCTCTTCCGTAATTCGACGCAATCTGCTGAAGGACAAATGAGTTCCTACTGCCGATTGCTTTCAGTATGGATTTCTGTGGCAGCTAAACGGATCGCGACAAGTTGCTTGAGACTTTTGTAGATGTGGTTTCTGGTTACAGGTAAATTAAATGTTTTAATGACAGTATCATCGAAATACTGTCTATCTTGCAGTTCACATTCGTCGACAACATAGTTTATATCTCTACTCAGGATGGGTTGAAACGCTGATTTGATGGCAAAGGCTTGACTACTATCCAGATGTTGTGGATCTAGGACGTACATGTGTTTTTTGATTTGCGTTGCACTTAGATCCAGAGCTCCCTCCCCTCTGCCAAACCCCAAACCTTCGATGCAGAACAGACTAATAGCACTATTCAGCAATGCAACCAGCAGATCAATGTCCACGCCGGGCAAACCATTAAGTCGAATGAGACGCTGATTAACAAATGCCGGAGGATCCATGCGTGCCACGAACAATCTTTCCCCAAAATTCAACGGAACAACCAACTCGGCTATGGAGTCGGATGTCATTTCGTACCAGAACATGTTGGGTTTCGCCAAGGCTTCGGGTAAGGGTCGATTTACGGTATTTGTTTCTTGCTCAAAACGTCGGATCCATCCAAGCGCTCCAGTATGTTGTAGTTCCTCCAACTTTTCGATTGGAGTGGAGCAACAGAAAGCTTCGTTATCCGCGGTTACTGAGTATCGTGATATCTCGGTGGGTGACTTCAGGACCGTCTGAAGGTATTCGCATTCAATGTTGTGGTCACCGGTTGGGTAAAACATCTTGTCCCATCCTCTTCGTTCTCCACGACGTATTTTGCATAAGTCGCGGAGTGGAATCAAAGGTAAATCCTGTATCCAGTCACAATCAACGAAATGAGCATTGCGCGACAGGTTGCGATCTTGCGATCGCAATAGTTCGTTTCTTGGTACAGAGCGGAGGCTCATAGTATCACCTTGAACCTGGCCTAATTCGATCTGGGCGCAAGTGATGTCAATCGCATCAGGGGAAGCTGCAATTTCTTCCAAGGGTCGTTTTAGAATAATAAAATCGGTAGACTCGTTTGATTTCGCATCTGATTCTCGCTTCTCCAATACAAGGAGATTCGCTACTACTTTGCTATTCTGAAACCACCGTCCTGCACCAGAGGTTATGACTGACTTGATTTTGTAGTACTGTAAAATGCGAGTACAGAATGCATCGCCCCAGTCAGAAGCAAGCCATGCGTTTGAGATAATGACCACCAGTCTGCCGAGTTTGGCTAGAAAGGGGTGTAATGCAAAAGGTAGGTAGGCTGCAATATCTGATCTACCCGATAATTTTGTCGAGTCAGCATCGAACGACTTAGTTACTTCAGATATGCCGGATTGGTATGCACTTCGGCCGGCTTGTGACACGAACGGGAAATTACTAACAACAGCGTTAAAATTTCCGAGTTGCTCTGTAAAGCAGCTACCGTCGCCGGAATGAATGAAGGGGATATGTGATTGAGGTTCTAGAAAGAATATATCGTGACAGAATATCCTCAACGGAATATTCATGAGTTGGGGAGTTACCATCGCAAGAGTTGCGATTTGAACAGCCAAGTGGTCTATGTCAGACGCAAATACCGCTGCAGCCGCTTCTTGTGGACGAACCCCTGCAGCCATTTTTTGCTCGAGAGCTGTACGGGCAATTGTGCCACTTCCACAACATGGATCCAACACTTTGTCGGCGATTACATTGCGGAGGGCCAATGTAGTCATCAACTTCGCGAGGGCGGGAGGTGTTGTATACTGTCCTCGAACTTTTCTGATAGCTGTCTCTATGGCTATTTCGAGGGCTGTTGCTAGCTGTCTTTGATCGATTGAACCAATACGCAGGTCTGTTAAGAGTCTGTTAAGTTGCATCAACTGGGACCATGGTTTTGGTGGCATGATGCGTAGGCCCACACTGTCTGAGAACACGGTCCAGAAGTTACAGGCCTGGGAGAGATCCCGGAATATTTCCAAAGCGTTTGATGGTGAGCTATCCGCGCCTAATTCCGTGACAGTAAGCGCGTTGTTGTCTAGGCTCTGAAGGATGTGTGCGAAGAGAAATTTTCCAATCCAGTTAAGCAGGTTGGCCTGTGCGAGACTCTGATATTTGTCCGTATGCCCGTATTCTTGTTTGCATTTATCCCACCATAGAGTTATCTCCGATTTCAGGGAAGAATTGCGAAGCGCAGCTTCTACCAGCGCGTTAGCAACCTCCGGTGTATTTGCTAAAATTAGATTCTGAATGCCGCCTGTTCTATACGAATCAATAAAGCGCTTGCCCTCCAGAGATCCATCTTCGAACAGGGCATTCAAATCGGTTATTATTGTGTCAGCAAGCCGCTTCCAGTCAGCATGGTTCCTAGGAACACTGACTCGATCCGTAATATGATTTAGGGGAGGCCATTGCTTTTTAAGAATGTATTGGTTGGACTCAGTCCTGCAATAGAGGCGAGCGCATGTAACATTCCATAGAATGAAGCTATCGAGGCCGAGTGCCTGTGCTTTTTTGACGGCATTTTGATAAAAGTCGGAATTATCAATGCTGGTGTCAGGCATTTTGAGTTCCCAACCCTGCAGGATCTGTGCTGTAGAGTGATCTCCAAAGAGCAGAACGTCTGGGAATAATAGGCCGCCCTCCGCTCTTATTGTCTGTTCGCCACCTGCATTTTTGATCTTCCGATTACTGGCAAGAGCTCTGCTTTTGATGTGGGCAATAAGGTCAATTGCCCACGATCTTTCGGTGTACGATATGTCGAGGATCATTCTGCCCGCTACTCATTGCTATGGAGTGGTTCACTTTCTATATCAACCATACATGATTCGCCGATTTGGTCGGGTCGAGCACTAGGTTGCAGAGAGGAGAGCAGAGGGGGAAGGGGAGTCTCATGGAGGATCATTGCCTCGACCTCGGCGAGTCTGTCGTTAGCGACCTGTATATAGTCGATTCGTTTGTTCTTGAATAGATGGACCTCCTCGTTTTTTTCAATGCCGATATATTTGCGTCCTTCCATGGCAGCTGCTACCAGAAAGCTGCCACTTCCAAACGCATTGTCGAGAACAATCCCTTCTTTCGGTGCAAACATTCGAATCAGGTAGCGGCCCAGAGCCACTGGTTTCTGCGTGGGGTGCCAGACACGCCCTCTTGGTTCGCTTTCCGCAGTCTTGCAGTACAGAGTGTCGGTTGGGAATCGTTCACCTGTGCTCTTCACATGGACAGGTCTAAAGTCGCCATAACTACCTGTATACTGATCTTTACGCGTACCTTTGTCGTAAGGATCTGCTGACCACATAACAGGCCGGTAGTCTGGTTGCCGCGGATAGAATATACAGATATCTTCATGCTGTCTCAGGGGTTGCCGGCGTGCGTTCAAAAAATTAGTCGATTTGCTTTTTACCCATACAAATTTATATCGAAACCATTCTTCGTTACTGAGGATGAGCTTAGCAGTGAATACTCCCTGTGAGGTTAAGGCGATTACTCCCCGGGGCTTGATTATTCTTCGATAGTCTGCCCACAACTGATCAAGAGGAATCACGCTGTCCCACTTATTTTGCGTGGTACCATAGGGTAAATCACACAGGATCATATCAACAGATTGATCCTCGATATTCTTCATTAATTCGAGGCAATCACCTTGGTAGATATTTCTCCCTGTTGGAGAGACAGGTTTCCCGGTTTCGCTAGGAGTATCATCCTTACTGGTGGCGCTATACACGGACTGGGAGTTTTGAGACTGCATTGCAGAGTGAGTTGGTTGCGGTAGTTTTTCGCCGACAGAAGATTTGGATCTACTCATGACAATCTGTTGACATATCGATGATACGCAGATGAGCAGTACAATGTAGCACATTCGTGTTACGATTGTGCTACGATACTTCAAGCAAGGGGTCGTACTTGTTTGTTTTCAAGTATAGACTAACCAAGGCGGTGCACACATAACAAGTCGGCAGGAACGTAATCTTTCCACTTACTCACTTCGTCTTCCTGGGCAGTGAAGTAGAAAACCTGACGGTCGGCCGCTAAGGTCGATATGGTCTTGATGATAGCTTGTGCACGCTGGTCATCACTATTAGCTAGTGTTTCGTCCAGGGTGAGTGGCAACCGATAGTTGGTTTCCTGTGTCTCTACGAACGCGAGGCGTACGGACAGGAGGAGTTGCACTCTTGTAGCGCTGGATAACTTGGTTAGATCAAAGTCACGCTTGAGTTGGTTATCCCTTGCGCCGAAGGTATTGTCTCTGGGGAGACTGAGGGTGTAGCGGTTGTCGGTAACCCGTTCAAAATTCTCTTGAGCGCGCTGAAATACCGGTGGTGCGTTCTTGCGTGCATTGTCGCGGAGGGTCTCCAAGATGGTTTGGCCGACAGCTTTTGCTACTTTCTCGTCCCGTACGCTCTCAAGCTTTACACGTTTATTCTCTTTTTCTGCTAAGGCATTTTCCAATGAACGCCCTTTTTCGGTACGTTCGATCTCTGCGTCAAGCCTAGTGAGACGATCTTGCAAATCCCTTTGTTGTGCAGATTTGCTTTGTGTAGCTTCTAATTCATCCTCGATATTTTCGAGTTCCAAGAGTGATTTATGTTCGCGCAGAAGCTCTTGTGAAGGTTCTAAAGTTTCCGCCCTTACTCGCAGATCATTCCTACGGGAATCCGCCTCTTTCCATTCGGCAAATTGTTTTGCACAGGCAGCTAGACCAAGTAAATCCCCTACCTTAAGCTCCAAGTCCTTGAAAAGTTTGGCGTACCGGGATTCTTGATTTTCCAAGCTACGTTGAGTCGTTTCCACTCCTCTTTTTTCTTGTATCAGACGGTCATGATCACGTTTGGCTGCATCATCGTCATTCCTGACGATATCAAGCAATCGTTCGGCATCCCGCGGATTAACCGGTTTTTCGTATCCGTACTGCTTAAATGTGCTGCCTACTTTTTCCAGGAGGATGCTGTAGTGTGCAGATACCTGTTCGCATCTGAGTGTCAACTCTCTTGCTTTATCATTGAATTCTTGCCAGTTCAGGATGCTGCCAACAAACTCAATCAGGGATGTAATATCAGTTGGTGGATCAAGGTTAACAGTATTTGTCAGTTTTTCTTTGTGTGCTTCGAGTTCAGACTGTTGCTCAGACATGCTCATAAGAGATCGTTCTATCCGAAGAGATTCATCCAGTTTTAGAGCGTCTAACTGTGCTCTGGAGCGTTCCTCAGTCAGCTGATCAAGTCCGGCTTGCAGTACGTCCGGGTCGGGGTTATCAGGCAGTTCGGGAAGCAGGCGCTTAATACTGCTTTTCTGTGAAGAGGATATCTGTGGTCGATGCCCTGAACGTAGAAGGATATATGCCCAGCCAATCAGTAAGCTGATAAGCAGTCCAAAATATCCGCTGAAGTGAACTTCAATCCCAATAATCGGGGGTATAGCTACGATAGCTACGGAAGCTATGGCTGTAGCCCAGAGAATAGTTCGCGCCCTCCGTTGTTGAGGAGTCTCATCTCTCAGGGCTAGGATCCACTGCAGGATGTCTCGTTGAGCATCACGAAGTTTATTGCTACCAGCATTTTCATTATTGGTTTTATCTGCTCCAAGCAAGATTTTTAATTTTTCCAGTGCTTGTTTCTCCTGGCTATGCAAACCAAAGTCTTTCGCATAGCCTTGCAGTTGTGCGAGATGTTCCCGGGTAAACGCGGGTTGCCATCCTTCCGGCAATAGGCCACCTAGCCTTTTCCATGCATCCAAGGCCTGTTTTTCAGCAGCCTGCTGGGTTTCTTTTAATTCTTCAAGCTTCCGGTATTTTTCGGAAAAATCACGAACTTGGTAGACCAGTAGTTGCAATGCACCTGGCTCTAGACCATTCGGTGAGAGCCGATTTCCTTCAAGATTTTTTTGTACACGTTCAATAATTCTGATTCCTTCATCGGCCTCTCTTTTTAAGCGGTCAATGTTTTTGGTTAGCTCTTCGGCTCCCTTTATAGCATTAGCTAGATCTTGGCTGGATCGGATAACGAGAGGGTAGGCGTTGGCTTTGGAGCGGGCCTTTTTGTATTCTGCGTTAGCGCTGCGCCATTGTATTATTTTTTCGATCAGGTTCGCGTGACGACCGGCTTCGATGCTCAGATGAAGCTCCTCCGAGAGGCGTTTACGTTGGTTTTTCTGTTGCTGAAGGCCGTGCTGCTCTTGAATAACAGATTGCAGTTTCTCATTGATCTCTAGAAACTCAGTGGTTTCACTTGTTTTGTTGTAGCGTCTCTGGAGGTTGAAACTGAGCTTCTTACCAGCGTCTGTAATATCAAATCCACCATTGGCTTGCTTGATGATTTCCCGGGCAAGCTCATTATCGTCGTTTTTTTCGGGGAGCAGTTCCTGTAAAGACAGATGATAGCTCTTGGGTCGCAGGAATTGCGAGAGCTCGTTTCGATCGACCGTTCTCGCATTGATTCGACATTTCGCACGCGTCCCTATTACATCCATGTCAAGTGTCTGATTACCAAAACCCAGGATTGCTTGGCCGTGTAATTGTACTGCATGCCCCGTACTTGGCAGAAGCAGGCCATTTAGCGCGTTGGCAATGGTGGTTTTCCCCGACCCATTCGGGCCAAACACGACGTTGAGGTGTGCAGAAAGCCCTGAGAGATGAAGATCAAAGGGCATGCCGTACATACGATCAACCCGGACCTCCTTGAAAAACAGAGACTCAGCCATTTTCCTCTTTCTGTGCGAGAAGTTCGTCAAGAAGAAGCATGCTTTGCTGAATCACCAATTTGGAGAGTGTTGCTGTATCGGGCCCCTTTTCACCTAGACTCTTAAATCCAACACTCCCATATACCCATGCAGCAGATTCACGAGCACGATCAAGCAATATGTGATCTCCACCACTTTCGAATTCCAGGATCCAACGTGCAAGAATGCCCGGTGGATCGTTATTGAGTTGTGCGATTTCTTTTAGGTCTCGGGTTGGTGCGGTCTCAACATATACTTTATCAACAGCGATGCTGCATTCATTCACCTGAACGTCAAGATCATCAACATCGGGGAGTCCCTCGGTAGAGAGTGTGCGGTGTAACCGTGTTTGCCCTGTTAGAACAGGGCGGCACGATAGATATCGAAGGGCCGGATGGCTTTTGGTTAACTCATTACCGCGTTGCTCAAGCTGTTCAGCGACCAGAGTTTTAACATCGCTGATCTGCGCCGCAGCAGATACGTCAACCGGGATGGTTTCATACCGCACGGAAGCGAGAGGCAGCTGTACAGGACTTATTTGATTGTTTTTGCTGATTGTGATCATCCAGGGTCCATGAATACCAGGTTCCCCAGGATCCAAGGGCTGAGGTGATCCCGGATAGAGTATGGGGACTCTGTGATCATCATGAAGTTTGGGGGCGTGCACATGTCCGAGCAGCCATAGATTCACCAGTTGGTTGACTAGGTCCTGCGTAGCCAGTGGGGCATATGTACTTTGAGTGTCTAAATCTCCGTGTACAATACCAATTGTAAAGTCACTGCTTTGCCGAAGCTCAAAAGAATCCAGAGGTGAACGATCATTATGAGAGCTTGGGAATGACCACCCTACACAACGGAGGTTTCGGCCAGAACGCGTCCTCAATACCGTCTCACTCCAAGTGCCCTCACGCCCAAGAAACATGAAATTATCCTCGGGCATTGATTCGGTGAGTTGAGGAAAAACATCATAATCGTGATTGCCGGCAATGGCCACGACAGGGATATGTTCTCGACTGAGTTGGGTAATTCCTTTCCGAAGTGCACCATAAGCTTCGAAATAGGCATTCTTGTTGTCGGCCATATCCCCGGTAAGAATTACGGCATCAACACGCTCTTTGATGGCAGTTGAGACCGCCCGCTCCCAGACCGCACGCACTGAAAGCGATTTATCACCAGAGGGAACCCTGGACGGATACCGCCCCAGGTGTGCGTCACCGAGACATAATAGCTTGATCAAAACGTTTTGAGAAATTCAAGGTCTGGAAATATAGTATGAGACTGTTGAAAAAAGGTGCTTAAAATTTTGGAGAAGAATACTTCAAGGGGCAATATTGATTTTTGCGAAGATTTTGGACGCGATTCCGTCGTTACCGCAGACTGAACAGCTTTTCGGGGAGGCAAATCTCCTTTCATCCTCTGATTTTAGCCCATTGACGCGTCATGCACAAGGGCAATCGTAACCGACCGGTGAGTGCTGCCCACTCTGCGGAGAACCGGGAGATCAGTAGCAAGCGCTGGGCGGTGGAACGGGACATCCGGAACTTTAAGCGGTGATTCGGCTCGGGGAGTACGCAATTGAAAGGACTGCAAGAAGTTATATGCAGAGCACGTACAGGAGGTCGCGCACAACTTTAAACGATTCCATAGGATTGCTGCGCGACCAGCTACCACATGCGGACAATAATTCGTCGTTCTCTTTGCTTTTGTACCCCTTCTCCGACAATGCCTCTTGGCTGTGCTGAGGATGCACCTTCTTGATTAGGGGCACCAAGTCCTTGCTGTCATGCGCATTCGCCGGGATGAAATACACGGCCAGGATCATACCCGCTTGTCCGTCGCCACGCGTTTCTTCTACCCGTAAATCGTCTCGTTGCGCTTATTTGCCCAGCGGCCATCATGATCAGCTCACCAATTAGATCCGTTGCTCTACGCGTTCAACTCTGTCCCGAACCAGGGATAGACATGCAACAATTCATGATCACGAATTCATTAAATTGCAATATTGCATGGGACGTTCGTACCGATACTCACAGCCTTTGCAATTATTGCGGACCCCAGCGCTATTTTGACACTGAGTTCCGCGCGTAACTTGGATCCCGGTATTTGAATATACTTGCACATTGTCATCGCTATGCCTTCAACAACGATGAACCCTGCACCCGGGGTTGCTCTTTTCCTGCTGGTAGCCATAGCCGCCTGCTCCCGGCCGGATGCTCAGACCGGCTGGCCCGTGCTGAAGACGTATTCGGGGGCCTATCTGGACGAAGTTGCGATGCCGCTGGGGGGTATTGGAACCGGGACGGTATCCCTCGGAGGGCGCGGAGACCTGCGGGACTGGGAAATCATGAATCGCGGCGCGCTGGGCTACCTGCCGGCCTTTAAGCTGGTGGAGCCGACCATTGCCAACGGGCCGTTCTTTGCACTCTATTACCGTACACCGAACACCCCGGGCCAGGTTCGCGTGCTGGAGGGACCCGTACCAGCTAAGGAGCACAGCGGTGACTGGGGTGCGGATGCCGTCAATTCCGGTTTCCCTCGATTTGAGTCCACGACATTTGAGGCCGCCTACCCGCTGGCACAGGTGTCGTTTGAGCATCACAACGTACCACTGGAGGTACGCCTGGAAGCGTTCAACCCGCTGCTTGTTGGCGATGCCGAGCAAAGTGGTATTCCTGTGGCGATACTTCGTTACGTGCTGGCCAATCCGACCCAGGATTCGGTAGAGGCGGCCGTGGTTGGCATGGTACCAAATTACATCGGAGCAGATGGCTGGACCGGTGCACCGGAAAGGAATGTGAACTCGTTTCGTGCAGATGGGGGCATCAGAGGCGTTTACATGACATCGGATGGGATTGATTCCTTGGATGTAAACTGGGGCACCATGGCGCTGACGACCACGGCCAGTCCGGTCACTTACCGTACCTCGTGGGACCCATTGGGCTGGAATTGGACGTTCCGCGAATTCTGGGATGATTTTATTGAAGATGGCGAGCTTACCGATCATCCCGACACCGCCCATGTCATTCAGACCCCGCCGGCGACCCTTGCCGCTAAAGTTGAGCTCGCGCCAGGCGAGGCACGTGCAATCACATTCATGCTGACCTGGCATTTCCCGAATCGGCGTGCATGGGATCATGGGGTTCATCACGCCGGAGAATTCGGCGGCCCCGAAATCGTTGGTAATTACTACACGACGCTGTATGAAGACGCCTGGGATGTCGCCGTGCGCACTGCCTCGGCACTGGACAGACTAGAAGCGGAAACTGTAAGTTTTGTACGTACGCTGGTAGACAGCGATGCTCCAGAAGTGCTCAAAGAGGCGGGACTCTTTAATCTCAACCACCTGCGGAGCCAGACGGTTTTCAGAACTGCCGATGGACTTCCGTACGGCTTTGAGGGAACCGGGAGCATCAACGGAACGAAGATCGGGGCATCCCGCAGTTCCGGATGGGGGTTCGGCACATGCTTTCATGTGTGGAATTACGAGTCTACCGTCCCATTTTTGTTCGGGGATCTGTCCAAGCGGTTCCGGGAGGTGGAATTCGTGCATTCAGTCAACGACGATGGGGCCATGAGTCATCGCGTCGGACTTCCCATTGAACTTCGGGCCCGGAGCTTCCAACGCTGGGCGGCCGACGGGCAGATGGGAACGCTGATCAAGGTATATCGCGACTGGCAGCTGTCAGGGGATGATGAGATGCTCCGCCGGATGTGGCCCAACATCCGTAAGTCCATGAGTTTTGCCTGGACGGGTATTTGGGATCAGGACAAGGATGGAGTGATGGAAGGTAGCCAGCACAACACCATGGACATCAACTATCTGGGGCCGAATCCACAGATGGCTGGCTGGTATCTGGGTGCACTGCGGGCCTCAGAGGAAATGGCGCGGTACTTGGGAGATGATGCTTTTGCACAGGAAACCAGAGAGCTGTTCGACCAGGGCAGTGCCTGGATAGATGACAATATCTTTAACGGTGAATACTACGAGCATCATATACCGGAGGGCACCAGCACCGTGGCACAATTAGGCAAGGGGTGCCTGGTAGACCAACTGGTCGGACAATACCTGGCGCACACGGCAGGCTTGGGGTATCTCCTGAGCAAGGAGAACGTGCAGACCACGCTACGCAGTATCATGAAGTACAACTACATTGATAACTTCAATGAGCATTTCAACACCTTTCGCAGCTTCGGTCTGGGCAGTGAGGCAGGCCTGCTTATGGCCAGCTATCCGCGCGGAGAGTTGCTGGATTTCCCCTTCCCATATTACACGGAGATCATGACCGGATTTGAGTACAGTACCGCGGCCCACATGATCTATGAAGGCCAGGAGGATGCGGGCTTGAAGGTGTTTCGGGCTATTCGGGACCGCTATGATGGCCGCAAGCGCAATCCGTTCAATGAAGGTGAGTACGGCCACCGATATTCACGGGCTATGGCCGCGTGGGCCGGGCTGCTGGCTTACACAGGTTTTCAGTACTCGGCGGTAGAAGATGGCATGGGGTTCAATCCAAGGCCCGGTACCTACTTCTGGTCTAACGGATACCAGTACGGCAGTGTAACGATTGCTGGCAGCGGATCGCAGATGTCCGTTGAATTACATCCAGCCAATGGCCCCATTGAGCTGAATCGGCTTGTACTGCACGGCTACGGGGAAGCGGAGTTTACTGACGGGCGAACGTTTTCGCAAGGAGAAGCCTCGACGGTCGTTGTGGAGCGGCAGGAAATGTAGCGGAGTATCTCAGAGTGCTGACCTACCAGTTGGCTTTGAGCCAGCCGGGGAACGAGCACGCGAACGCAGCGAATCTAGACCAGTCGGCGGTGTGGTTTCATTCGTGCTCAGCCCGCATCTGAAACTGGGTCAGGGCAATCGCGGGAATACGATTAGGCAAAAGGCAAGGCAGGACAAGTGCGGTTACAGTGCACCCATCGCAGTTCCAGAATCCAATCATGGCCTTCCCCGGCACGGTGCAGCGGCCACGGCAATTGACCCAGTGATTTTTTCACAATAATCGCTCGGGCTTCTATTACGGAACGGGCGGCTTGCGCGGTCCGCCAGATGGCAGCAAGTGGCGCCTCGTTTGAATGTTTCTGGTAGTCATCTTCTTCACGTTCGGCGGAGATCCAGTGAGGGACTGCTTTCCCTGTCGCCGGAGAGCGCGGAATGCCGAACTGCCATTCAAGTGAAGGCGCGGAGTCTGAATGGGAACGACGATGACATCCACGGTGCACGAGGTGATCAGACTTGCCGTCTCGTCAAAAAAAGATCAGAAAATCTTCAAAATTTTTGTTAAGTATCGTTGTATATTGAAATCGGTCGCATCGGCAGTCAGCCAGTTTGCAGGAAGTAGGACCCAATGAGGATGCATGCATCTAGCGCGAAGCCGTACATGCTGCCTCACGGATGATCCTGCCACCAGAACAAGGTGAATCATGCTTACGCGACTGCCTACTCTCATCGTTGCGCTGCTACTGGCCTGCCCGGGTGTAGTGCTGGCCCAGTCCCAGTTGGCCCCCAGCGCGGGAGAGCCCCACGGCTCGTGGGGCTCATTTGGTTTGCAACCAGATGTGACCATCACGGGCACTGTAACCGATGTCAATGGAGACCCCCTGGGCGGCGCGACGGTGCGCGTCCCGGAAACCTTCATCGGGACGGCTACCGATGTAGATGGCAACTATGAGCTAATCGTCCCCGACGACGCAACTATTCTCGTGTTCTCGTTCGTGGGCTTCGTTACGCAGGAAGTGGCTATTGAAGGTCGGACGGTCATTGATGTGATGATGGAGGAGGACACGGCGGGACTTGAGGAGATTATCGTTACGGGTTACGGTACCCAGTTGCGCAAGGACGTCACCGGATCCATTGCCTCAGTTTCGGCTGCGGACCTGGCTTCGCGACCGGTTGCTTCGGTAGAAAAGGCCCTGCAGGGTCTGGTTCCGGGCATCAATGTAGCTGATCGCAGTGCCAACCCAGGTGATCTGGCTCAGATCTCAATCCGCGCCATCGGTTCCCTGTCCGCCGGCTACGAGCCTCTCTGGGTAATTGATGGGTTTCCGACCGACCAGCGGAATGCCCAAATGCTAAACCCCGCGGATATTGAATCAATTGATGTGCTCAAGGATGCCTCGGCAACGGCCATTTACGGGTCCCGGGGAGCCAACGGCGTGATTATCGTCACCACAAAGTCTGGACTTATCGGGACCGCTCAGATCAATTTGGCTATGAACGCCGGGATATCAAACATCACGCAGGCCTCACGCTTCAAGATGCTGAATGCTCAGGAGTATGTTCAATTTCATACTGAGAAGAATGGCGGTACAACGCCCACGTGGATTTCCTCCGTTTGGGATGGGTCCACGGACACGGACTGGCAGGATGAGCTCTATGAGACTGCTCCCTTCCACAGCTGGTCCCTTTCTGCACACGGGGGAACCGAAAAAATCTCCTACCTGCTTTCAAGCAGCTATACGCAGGAATCGGGAGTCATACCCGGCGAGGGATTCAACAAGATCGGAGCCCGCGTTAAACTGGACTATCGCCCCGGCAACAGAATCACTTTCGGGCTGAATGTAGCTCCGAGCGTGTCCAAGATCACGAAGTCCAGTCGGCCCAGCGAAGATGGCAGTGACTGGAGATCTGCATGGGCACAGGCCATTCTGTTGCCACCCATTATCCCGGTCTTTGATTCCGATGGTGAATATGCCATCGGAAGTTATGTGCCGGGCAATTTTCCGATTGGGAACCCCCTGCAGACCGTCAACCAGTTCAAGCGCACGCATGATCTGTTCAGGATGCTGGGTGGAGTCAGCATGGAGGTGGAGGCGTTTCCAGGCATTACGTTCAAGTCGGTTCTGTCCACTAATATCGGATCTGACAAGAATGAATCGCTCTACGACGCTCCCGCCGGCCCGCCCCGATTTTCCTATCCGTCGGTCAGTACCCTTAATGTAGGGCAAGTGTGGCGGCGGGGATGGCTGAACGAAAACACGGTCAACTTCCGCAGGCAATTTAGACGGGATCACTTCTTTGATGTGCTGGCCGGCTTTACCCTGCAACGAGACCGAGTCGAGTTCGTGTCCTCAAACGTAGCTGGGCTGCAGATTCCGGGAGCGCGGATTCTGTCTATCGGTGACTCGGAGACCCTCACCTCCAACAATGGATTCGGCGAAAACGCACTCGCCTCTACTCTCGGACGGCTCAACTATTCGTTTAAGGACCGATACCTACTGACAGCCACAGTACGGCGGGACGGGAGTTCAAGGTTCGGGGCCAATAATCGCTATCAAACGTTCGGCTCATTCGCTCTCGGCTGGCGCCTATCCGAAGAGGACTTCGTTAAGAAGCTGGGTTTTGTCAACGATGCGAAGCTTCGGGTGTCCTACGGCTCCACAGGCAGCAATGCAATTCCAGACTTCATTGCGAGGCCGAGCCTGCGACCCGTCAATCACTCGCTCGGAGCCGCTCAATTGACTGGCGTAGCCATTGGTGATCCGGGTAACCCCGGTCTGACCTGGGAGACATCCGAGCAACTTGATATTGGACTCGATCTGATTCTATTCGATGGCCGCTACAGCGTGGTGCTGGATTACTACAATAATGTCACCGCCAGCTTGCTCTTATCGCGGAATATCGTGGCGTCGTCTGGCTATGGGGGCTTCCTTACTAATATCGGCAGCATGCGCAACGACGGCATTGAGCTGTCAGCCAGTGTTGCTGTGATGGAGACAAGTGATTTCGACTTGGTTGTGGGCGGCAATGTGACGAACAACAATCAGGAGATTCTGGATTTGGGAGGCGATGAAGAGATTAGAAATTTCTTCGGGGCGCTGCGCCGCACGGTTGGCGGAGAACTGCAGAACATTCATGTTGTAGAGCATGTGGGCATCGTAAGGGAAGGAGAAACACATCCGGCGCAGCCGGGGGCGGAACCAGGTACGATGCTCTACAGAGATGCCGATGGCGATGGTTCGATCAGTAATTTCCTAGGACCTGATGGCATTAACCTGGAGGGAACGAATCTGGACTACATCTATGGATTCTACACCGATGTTCGCTACAAGGACTTTGAGCTTAGTGTCCGGTTCAACGGACAGGCCGGTGCCTCCGTTCTGGATCTATATATCATTCAGATCGGCGCACCGTTCCGCCGGGTCAATCTGTCCAGGGAATTCTGGTACGATGGCCGGTACATTTCGGAAAATGAACCTGGCGATGGCAAGACGCCGAGCGCCTCAGGATTTGATACCGGAATTGGAGCCGTTTCGAGCCTTGGTATTCAGGATACCGATTTTCTCAGACTCCGCAACATAACGCTGACCTATAACCTGCCCCAAAGGCTGCTTCAGGGCATCGGCGTTCGGGGTGCGCGCGGGAGAATCTATACGTCTATGGAGAACGTCCACATGTGGACCAGCTTCATTGGCGGCAATCCTGAAGGGCGGCGGAATTCGGCCGGCGGTCCGTCGCTGTTCGGCGGATCCAGGATTCCCGGCGTAGCCGACGGCAGGGAAATTGGACTGACGAGTCCACCGCACCTACCCCTGCCGCGCGTATGGACCTTCGGCATCCACCTAACCTATTGATCCCTGCTACAATGAAATCGTGGAATAACGAAAAATTGCTATCGGGGCCCACGGGTGGTGGTGCTCCCTTACGGAAAAGCCATCGGCAATGCTTAACGGCAAACGGGCTTAGGGTCGTGATATTTGTGCTACTGGCTTCGCTAGTCGGGGTATCGTGTGACAGTTTCCTAGATGTGGAACCCGTTGACCGGATTGATGCTCCTTCATTTTTCTCGACGGATCAGGAGCTCCTGATCGGCATGAACGGCGTGTACGCCGCGCAAAGATCCATTTACGGGAGCGGGACCATTTACAACATTATTGAGGGAAGATCAGATAATACCGGCTTGGACCATACGGACCAGGCGGAGCGTGTCGAGATTGACATATTTGCGGAGGTACCGGGTAATCTGCTGTTGGATATCACGTGGGCCGCGATGTATAACTGCATTAATCTCGCCAACACGGTCATCGTCCGAGGTCCCGATGCCGACGGAGATGCAGCACTTATTGCGCGCATTGTAGGAGAAGCCAAATTCGTGCGCGCGTTCACTTACTACCATATGGTCAATCTCTGGGGAGGCACACCGCTGAGAGTAACCCCTACGGAAGATTTTGAGGAAACTGCCATAGCGCGGTCCTCGGAGGCCGAGGTCTACGATCAGATAGTACGAGATCTGACGGAGGCTGCCGCCGTGCTTCCCGAAACCTACGATGGCAGTTCCGGCCATGAAGTCGGCAGGGCTACCAACTCAGCCGCTCTGACGTTGCTGGGAAAAGTAGAATTGCAGCGGGGAAATGCGGGGGCTGCGACAGCCGCACTACGTCAGGTAGTCAACAGGTATTCGCTCCTCAGCGACTACGGGATGATCCATAGCCCCGGCAATGACAATTCGGCTGAGTCCATTTTTGAAGTCAGTTTTAACCCAGCGAATCAGACGGGGTTGTTCCGCCAGCACTTTATTCCTCAGAGTGTTGCAGACGAACTGGGCATTGTTGCTGGAGGCTCAACACGTGAGATTCTCTTCCCGTTTGTCACTCAGGACTTGATTGATGCATTTGATGATCCGAATGATCTACGGATTCCGTACACGTTCGGCACTATCGAGGGCCGTGAGCCCGGGGGATATATCACCAAGTTCATAGATACAAGCGCGGAGTCGGACGGAGCTGACGTCAATCTTGTCCTGTTGCGCCATGCCGATGTGCTGTTGTCGCTTGCAGAGTCGCTGGGAGAGGGTGGCGAGGCCTATGCCCTTATAAATGAGGTACGAAGCCGTGCGGGTCTTGCGGATATTGGCCCCGACACGCCCGGCAGCTTCATGGAAAAGCTGATGAAGGAGCGTAGACTGGAGTTTGCCTTTGAAATGCACCGTTGGTTCGATCTGGTCAGACTTCCGGAGGCTCAGACTATTGCAACAATGAACGCGCAGTTGGAGGCCCAGCAGACCACGTTCCAGAGGATCACCAATTACGGTGGGCCGACAAGCTTCAGCTTAACGCCGGAGCGTCTCCTGTATCCGATTCCGCAATTGGAAATTGATATTTCCGGTGGCGTGGTAACGCAGAACCCCGGACATTAGCAGAACCCGCTGTGAATTGCGAAATGCAACGGTCCAGGTTCCTGGATAACAGTGGGTCTGGTTGTTGTTTAAGAATGCTCAGATTTATTGAGCCAACGGGGTGTAGCCGGTGATCCAGATTGGGGAGTTGACAAGTGCGGCCACCGATATGTGCGTAAGCTTGGGCGGGGCTCCTGACCTGCACGAGTTCTCAGTACACTACAATTGAAGTTCTCGGGTAATTCAATCCAAGGCCGGGTTTCCATTCAAGGTCTAAGGGTTACCAGTACAGCAACGTAGCTATTTTCGGTGGCGGAGCGTACATGGCAATGAATTGTACCCGGTCAATGACCCCGTTGAACGCAAGCAGTTGTGCTGCGCGGCTATGAATAGGCGGTGTTCGCTGATGGGCGAAAATTTCCTTGCGACGAAGCCTCCACTTTCATTATGGAGCGACAGGAAATGTAGTGGGGTCTGTCAAGGCTTGGAAGGCTGGCATGTGGCCGTTTAGTTCGGCCAGACAGGGTGCGGGAGATTAGCATTGCGGAATTCAGCCCGGGGAAGTGCAGAGACGCTTCTGTGGTCAGTCCGCACCGCAACCGTACCGGAGGGGTGGTTGTCGGACCTGAAAGACCTTTGCCACCCTCGCTGCATCACCCCTCAATTCCAGTCATCACAGTGCAATACAGTGGCCAGAACAATCGGTCAATAAAATTCACAGAATTCTGACAGTATCGGTACTATGATCCCATATAAATGGGAATTCAGGCTTACACCGATGCCTCAGCCACGAGAATCCTCCAGAGTCTGCTGAACCTGCAAATAATACTAAATCAGATGCACTGATTCGCTCACCAATTAGATCCCTTGCCCCATCGCCCAACTCTGTCCTGACCAAGAGTCAATCATGCAACAATTCATGATCACTCATGCATTATGTCGCATTAGGGTTCGTATCGACCCCCTTGACTATTGTTACGTAGTTGTTTATATATAGGGTAGGCGGCTTGGGCAGTCGGCGGTTGTAGGTAGTGGTTTGGACTTTGTATTGATGTAGGTATCTGCAGCACAGACTCTCCTGGTGCCTCGTGCTCCGCTGAGGATAATACTGTCATTAGAACAAGGTGAATCATGCCTACTCGATTACCTACCCTCCTTATCGCCCTGCTCTTGGCCTGTCAGGGTGTGGCACTGGCCCAGTCGCAGACGGGCAAAATTGCAGGAACAGTTACCGATGCAAGTACGGGCGAGCCCTTGCCGGGGGCCAATGTCGTTGTGGTCGGGACGGGCCTGGGGGCATCCACCGATGTGGACGGCAACTACTTCATACTGCGGGTGCCACCCGGACTGCATAACATTCAGGCGTCCATCGTCGGATTTGTGACTGTCACGAAGACGGACGCCCGGGTCTTCATAGATCAGACAACGCCGTTGGACTTCGAACTGGCCGAGGCGGTTCTCGAGACCGGCGAACTCGTAGTGACTGCAGAGCGTCCGCCCGTGGAGGTAGACCTGACCGGCAGCAAGGAGCGCATGAGTGGTGAGGAATTGGCAAACAGCTGGGCCACGACAGTCCTGGAGGCTATCGAAACCCAGGCAGCTACCAACATTAACGGAGGCATTCGCGGCGGCTTCGGTCTGGAGGACAATTACTACGTGGACGGGCTCAGCCTGCGGGATAATGTTTCCGGCGGCAATCTGACCGGTGTCAACACCACGGCCATATCTGAGCTTGAAGTGCTAACCGGGGGCTGGAATGCGGAATACGGCCGTGCGATGGGGGCCATTGTCAACATCGTCACCAAGTCGGCTATGGATCGCCTGCACGGAACGGTTCGCGCGCGTCTGCGGCCTGCTGGCAAGTACCACTGGGGCCGAAATATCTACAGCCGGGAGAATTACGAATGGGCAACCATGGCGACCCTGGATTACTGGACGGAGAATACCGGCGGAGGCGAGTGGGTCAATAGAACACCCCAGGAACGACTGGATGCTTGGATGAACTTTATTTCTGGAGATCTTTTCGGGGAACCGTCAAGACGTATGCAGCAATACACCGAGCGCGCAACCTGGGAAACCGAAGCTACCATCTACGGACCGATCACCGACAGACTCAGCTTCTTGCTGTCCGGCAAGTACCTCAAGGATGCCCCGGAATTCCCAGCCTATCTGCCCTATTCCAAAGACTGGAATTATCAGGGAAAGTTTGACTATCGGCTCTCCCGCAGCAATCGGCTGGAATTGTCGGGGTTCGTTCAAGGATTCAACAATACCGAGGGTCCTCGTCTGAGCTACTGGTCCAGTGAAGATTCGTTTATTGCTGGGCTCTGGGGACCAGCTCCATTCTACTATTCGGGCTACTCCACTTTCAAGTATTGGCCGTACGGCACCTCACATATTTTTCAGTTGCCTTCACCTCCAGAATATATGCGACTCAAGAGCGGGCAGCTGAAATGGACCCACGTATTCAATCCTGCTTCCTTCCTGGATGTCCAGGCGAGCTACACATCAATGGACTTGGACCGCAACAACTTCAGGCAGCTGGAAGCCAACGACACGTACGATCCAGACTCCGAAGACTTCGGAACGCAGTGGGACGAGACCATGATTCCCGGCAATCCGCTATTTCTGCTGCCGCCGATTTTCCACCGGAGACACCCCGGCATTTTTCAGCTCACCGCTGAGTCTGATGCCTGGTTGTTCAAGGCCGCTTACACCAATCAGATCAACCGTTATTTCCAGCTTAAGACTGGGGCGATGTATTCGCCGCAGTACGTCTCCAAACGATTCAAGGCAGGCGCCATGCCCGGTGCCATTTACTCCAATCATGCGACCCGCCCCGACTTCAATCCCTGGGACGCCTCCGCGTACGTGCAGGGAAAAATTGAGGTCAATGGTATGGTGATCAACGCCGGACTGCGCGTAGATGCCTTCAATGCCAACACGAAAGTGGCCCCCTCCATACTTGATCCGGCCTTGATCACCAACATGGTCGGCGTAGCGCCCACAGAAATTGTCACTTATTCTGATGAGGAGCACGGCGTGGATACCGAAACCAAGGCTATCCTTTCACCGCGTTTCGGTATTTCTCACCCGATCACCGAAAATACGGTACTCCATTTTTCCTACGGGCATTTCAACCAGCGTCCGGCCTGGCAGCTCATTGGTGGCGGGCCCACCATCTTTCACATCTTTGGCTCGTCCGCCGGTGCTCCGCATGCCTCGCCGGACACGGCGCAGTACAATTTTGTGTTCTATCACCCGAACACCAACACGGGCAATCCTGACCTCAGTTTTGAAAAGATCATCCAGTACGAACTCGGATTTGACCAACATATTCCGGGCGTTGCAAATCTGGATGTCACGGTTTATTACCGTGATGGAAAGAATCTGACCTCGCTGGGAGTGCGGCAGTCGCCCAACAATATCGGCGACAACCTCTTCGGCGTCGGTGGGTCGGTAACTACGGAAGTACACTTTGATGCGGCGAACCCGTTCGGGTTTGCGCCGGGCGGTGGCCGTAGCCGCGTCACCTCCAACGGGGGGTATGTAGATGTACGCGGCCTAGAGCTGTCCCTGCACTCCCTGTTCCTGGAGCATGCCCGTGCACGAATCATTTTCAACAGGTCCTTCGTGCGCTCCGGGCAGTATGGCTTCCGGCAGGTCTTCATCACAGATGAAGAGGGCAACCCCGTTCGGCCCCATACGCTGCACGGCGTGAGCCTGACCGATAAGGGTCTGTCTGGCACCAACAGCGACACGTGGAATCCCACCACCAGTGTGAAGGTTATCGTGGACCTTTTCTCGCCATCGGAATTCGGGCCTGCTCTCGGCTTCTTTCATCCGCTAGGCGGCTGGCGCCTCAATGCCTACTACGTATACGCGAGTGGACACCGCTATACCTACCACTCGCCAGGAGATTTCTCCACCGAACCCAACAACCGGCGCTGGAAGCCGCACCACAATACCAATCTGCGCCTTTCCAAAGCGATTGGTATGCCTGGTGTTGAAGAGATGAAATTCAGCATTGATATCCACAATGTGTTCAATTCCAAGCGGCTCAACTTCCTGACCGGCAATGCGCTGGAAACCTATCACGAACAAGGAACACTGCCGGTCAATCCGACCACGGGGGAGGAAAACGAATGGGACTGGTACAACCAAGGTCTCCTGCCAAGGCAGGTTTATTTCGGACTCGAGGTGACCTTCTAGGAGTGCCCGGAATCATTTAGTCAACCAAAAAACTGGAAGAGTCTGAACAGATGAAATCCCATACAATTCACAGCACCCTGGTCGCAGTCCTGATCGTGGTTCTGCCCTGCGGGGCGGTCACTGGCCAAAGCAGCACAGATCACACCTTTACGCGGGGCAAATTCTGGACGGTCATCAGTGAATCGGTGCCCAACCCGCCGATCTGGCTGGCCTCGTATCCCGGCTATTTCGAAGCGCCATCCAATTGGTTCAATAACCTCAGCTACTGGGCGGGCGAAGTGGATGGCACGCAGCATATTACCGGTGGCTGGCCGGGCTTCAACATCGTCCATCACACGCAGGTAAAGAACTACAATTTTGCAAAAAGCCTGACTGAGGCCGAAGAATACTCGTACGAGACCGTCACCTCTGTGAACCCATCCGGATCTGAAGTCCCGGTCATTCCCCTGACAGTTTCGCGCAAGCGAATGGTGTGGAGTCTGCCGAAATATGACGACTTTATTATCCATCGGGAGGTGTTTACCAACGAGAGCAGTGAGCAGATCACCAACTGGTACTACAGCGTCGCTTACGGCATCAATATTAGCCTGGGCATCCCGTACGGCGTGTCCTTTGACGACGAATACCTGTGGGATCCGGGGTTCGGCAATTTTCGCATGGAGCAGGGCAATTTCGTGTTCTATGACGACACCTCAATGCCGCCCAATCAGGCGGCGGTGACCTATGATATTTCCCCAGGCGATCAGACCGGTGACCGCGGTGATCCCGGCAATATCACAATCCAGAATTCGATTGACCGCCGCCTGTACTCTCCGCAGCTCTTCACGGACAACATTGTATATGTCACGCCCAATAAGCGGGGTGAGACGATGGTTTATCAGGGCATTTTTCACCGCATCCTGAATGAGAACCCCGGCGCACCTGATGAGGAGTTCTGGCAGCCGACCAACCAGGATCCGACGTACGTCTTCACCCGCATGACGACGCAGCAGGCCCGCATGAGCTGGCGGGACGCCAATACGGATGGCGGCACCATAGATGGAAATCTGTATGAACGTGTGCCTTCGTTCAACCTGGGGATCGGCCCCTATGATATTGCGCCTGGCGATTCGGTAGAGCTCATTCGTATTGTTGCACTCGGCGAAATGGACCGCAATGTCAGTGAGTTAGGGGGACTCAATGCCACCCAAAACTATCTGTCGCAGGGACTGGCCAATCTGAAGGCGAATTGGCAGGCGGCGCTGGATATTGTAGACGGATTCAGACGGACAGGCAGCTGGAATGAGGGCATCTCCGAGTTTCCGCCTCCAACGGTCGGCGATGCTCCGTTTGCCAGCAATGACGACGAGTTGCAGGTTGATCTCTACGTTGACACAGAACTGGGTTTGCAGGGATTTGAGCTTACTTGGACAGCGGTGCCTCCCAACTACCAGGACCCTATCACGGGCACCAATGACTTTGCCGGATACAAAGTATACCGGTCTGAGTCAAGGATTGAAGGACCCTGGATCGAAGCCGCTGACCTGCCACGCGCTGAAGCCGCGGAGTTTACAGCCGGGGGGAAGGTGACCTTCCGCCTTCCTGCCGAGGCAGGAATTCCGTACCGTCATTGGGTTACTTCTTACGATTTGGATGGCAATGAAAGCGGATTCACCGCCTATACGTTCCACGCTCTGGCGGCCAAGCCTGCACCGAGCAATGATCAATCCGAGGTACTGGTGATTCCGAATCCGTTTCGTCAGGTCAGCGGCCTGTCTGATCCGTCCGAGGAGAAGCGAATCAGCTTTCTGAATATCCCGGGCCAATGCACCATCCGTATCTATACGGTGGCCGGGGATCTGGTGCGTACTATTGAGCACAACGATGGCTTCGGAGAAGAGGCATGGGGCTCGGCGCTGCACGGGGATTACCTTCTGACGCGCTTCTTCCAGAATGTCCAACCGGGTGTTTATATCTACCATATCGAGTCGCATGTGCTAGGACACGAAGGAGAGTCAAGCATAGGCAAGTTCATAATCATCAAGTGATGGGAATTAATCCTGCCCCTACACCCTTACCGAGAAATCTCATGAAGCGACTGCCTTTCCTTTTAGCCTACTTGGCTTTCCTGACCGCCAGTCTGGCGCCTGCGTATGCTCAAGTTACCCCGGACCCTGGCACCGGGCTTCCTCCCACAGACTTCAACCGCGTAGGACAGGCGGGATTCCAATTCCTTAAACTGCCCACCAACGCGCGCCAGGCTGGTATGGGCGGAGTCATCTCATCATTGGGGCGGGGCGATGCGGCATCGTCACTCACTAATCCTGCCTCGCTGGTGGATGTGACCGGTCTTGACATCGGACTCTCAACCGTGCGCTGGATTGCCGACATCAACTACTACAGCGCGGCTGCCGCCCGGTACTTTGAGGGCATCGGCATTATCGGCGTAAACCTGCTGTTTTTGGACTACGGTGACATGCCGCGTACCGAAAACAGGCCGATTCTACTGAATGACATTCCCACCGGACGCTCGGAGGTGCTCACGAATCTTGGCACCGTGACCGCTCAGGACCTCGCCGTGGGGATCAGCTATGCCCGCAGGGTGACCGAGCAGCTACACTTCGGTGTCAACTTCAAATACATTTCAGAAACCCTTGACGACGCCACTGTTGGTGCCTGGGCGGTGGACATCGGCACGGTATTCCATACGGGCATTCGAAGTCTGCGCGTCACTTTGGTGGGTCGCAATATCGGCCCCGACACGCAAATTGCTTCCTTTGACGAGCGCATCGGGTACGAACCAGCTGACATCCGAATGCCGGTCAATTTCAGCTTTGGTGCGGCCTATGACCTTTTGGAAGGCGATTCCGGCGGTCTGCATCACTTGACAATAGCTGCAGAGTTTGTACACCCCAATGACGGCGCTGAGAAGGTGAACTTCGGCACCGAGTACACCTTCCGCAACCTGTTTTCGGTCCGCGGTGGGTACCGCTTCAATTACGACGAGGAAGGATTTACTCTGGGCAGCGGATTCAATGTGGGCCTTAGTGACTATACACTCAATCTGGGGTACGCATTCTGGGAATTCGGTCTGCTTGGGTCGGTGCATGTCGTCTCGGCATCATTCGGGCTGTAGATTATTGGGCGTTGCAGACATTGGTGGCCAGATGCGTTTTCTCGGAAATTATTGCCCCAAACTGGGCCCTCAAGGCAGTGCTGATGCCCGGCTGGAGTGTGGATCTTGGCATCGACGCCAATTCCTGCAAGTGATAGGTCAAGCAGCGGCGCTGTTTGGAATGGCCGGTGGGCTGCCCGCCTGCCGGAGTGCGCGTGGGCAGCTGCCGAACTTCGTGATCATCTTTACTGACGACCAGGGCTACAATGACCTAGGTATCTACGGATCGCCCAATATTCGGACCCCGCGCATTGATCGCATGGCGGCAGAAGGCATGCGCTTTACGGACTTTTATGTCAGTCCGATCTGTAGTCCCTCGCGTGCGGCGCTGCTGACCGGAAGCTATCCGGTACGGGTCGGCATGCCCGATGTACATTTGTACGATGCCCCCTTCGGACTCAGCCCCGACGAGATTACGATCGCGGATATGCTCAAGCCATTGGGCTATTCCACCGCCTGCATAGGCAAATGGCACCTGGGCCAAGACGACAAATTTGCTCCAAACCGCCAGGGCTTTGACCATTTCTATGGAATCCGCATCGTTAATGGCACACAGCCATTCGAAAATTTTGCAGTGCCGCTTTATTACAACGATCGAAAGATCACTGAACGTCCCAACCATTTCCGGTTCACGCAGGATTTCACCCGTGAAGCCATGCAGTTTGTTGAGCGCAGTCAGCATCAGCCGTTTCTGCTGTATCTGGCTCATCCGATGCCGCATATCCCCATATATCCCGGCAAGGAGTTCCAAGGTGTTTCCGATGCCGGGCTATACGGAGATGCCGTGGAAGAGATTGACTGGTGTACGGGGCTGATTCTGGATCACTTGTTGTCGCTGGGCCTGGACGAGCGCACCTTGGTCATTTATACCTCGGACAACGGGCCATGGCTGGGTTTCGGAGATCAGTCCGGTTCGGCAGAACCACTCCGAGGTGGCAAACTGACCACATGGGAAGGGGGTGTGCGTGTGCCCTGCATCATGCGATGGCCCAACAATATCCCGGCCGGCACAATCTGTAGCGAGTTGGTCACCATCATGGATATCATGCCGACAATCGCAGATCTGTCAGGCGCTTCCCTGCCGCACCATGGCGCCATAGATGGCAAAAGCCTGTGGCCTCTGATGCAGGCATCTGCGGAAGCAAAGAGTCCGCACGAAGTGTACTACTACTACGCCGGGACCTGGCTGCAGGCCCTGCGGGCGGGGGAATGGAAACTGCACCTTGCGCGCCCAGAGTCGCGCGAGGGCATCTACGGTGAATGTGCACCGTGGCTTGCGGTCAATACGACCATTATGGAACAGCCGGAGCTCTACAATCTGCACGAGGATCCAGGTGAGACTAGGAATGTGGCCGCCCAGTATCCAGATATTGTGGTCCGCCTGTCAGCATTGGCGGAAGAAGCACGTGCTGAACTCGGTGACTACGGCCAGCCTGGCCGAGGTGTTCGGCCCACCGGATCAGCCCATCCTGACTACTCAGTACCCCACGAATGGCTGGGCAGTCCGCACTGGGAAGCGACGTCTAGCGCCATGCAGGAGGATATGCGCGCTTTTCGAAAGTACCGCTTCCAGTTGCTGAGTCGCGAAGACACACTTGACGCACGCGAGCAGCTTGAATGGAAGTGGTATATGGATCACCCTGACCAGGTATTTGAATAGTCAATGAACAGGACCATACAACAGACCACCAATGATTTGCATCGTGCCATTGAGGCAGGTGACCTGACGGCTGTTCAAGCGGCCCTGGCTGCAGGAGCCGACATAAATGGCATATACGGCGATTGGGCGCCGTTGCACCGTGCCGCAGCAACAGGTGACAGCACCATGGTGCAGATACTATTGGAGGCTGGAGCGGAGTTGGAACAGGTCGGGGCTGCTAGCTGGACCCCACTGCACCGTGCTGCTAAACTTGGCCACGAGGCGATCACATCGTTGCTCCTGGAGTGGGGCGCCAATGTTGAGGCGGTAGGCATCGACGGATGGACACCACTTATGCGAGCCGCCATGCAAGGCCAGTACGGCACGGGCCGACTACTGATTACTGCAGGTGCAGATCTCAGAACAGCCAATGGTGCTCAACAATGGACCCCCTTGCATTGGGCGGCATTCAGCGGCAGCCACGCGCTCGCTGAGGCCCTTCTTTTGGCCGGGGCGGATGCGAAGGCTAATCCGGGAGGTGGCATAGGCCCGAAGGAACTGGCAATGCACTACGGCCACGACCACATCGTGGAGCTTTTGGAAACACATTTGGAAGAATCCGGCGAATGATGCAGTCCTCTCCTGACAATGTTGCTCTGACAAGGCGGGAATTCATCTTGCTGACCGCCTGTGCTGCGGCCATCCATGGAACCGGCTGTCGGAATACGAATGCCACGGGTCCCAACATAGTCCTCATCTTTGCCGATGATCTGGGCTACGGTGACCTTGGCTGCTACGGGTCCGAAACAATCAGAACGCCCTATCTGGATCGCATCGCTGCAGAAGGCACTCGATTCACCGATTACCGTTCCCTTTCTTCGGTTTGCAGCCCTTCACGTGCCGCATTGTTGACAGGGCGGTATCCCTCGCGATCCGGGGTACCGTTCGCCGTGGGCGGGGTCTACAGCGATCTGGGGCTTCAGGAAAGTGAAGTGACCGTGGCCAAATTGGTCAGAGCTCAAGGCTACAGGACGGCCTGCGTCGGCAAATGGCACCTGGGCATTCCGCGCGACTTTGACTTTAAAACGCATGAAGGGTTCACTGCGCGATCGGAATTTCACCCCGCCCGGCAAGGATTCGACCTGTTCTATGGAATGGTCGGCAATTCAAGCCCAGATGGCTCTACGCCATTGCTGGAAAACGATGAAGTGGTGGATCCAGATGCCCATTTAACTACGATCACGGAGCACTTTACGCAACGAGCGGTCGAATTTATGCTGGCGGATCGTCGCCACCCGTTCCTGCTATACCTGTCGCACACGCGGGCCCATGCACCTTGGATGCCCAATCCAAGATTCGCAGGACATTCGCCTGCCGGCGTGTACGGTGACATGGTTGAGGAGATAGACTGGAGTGCCGGCCGGATCTTGGACGCGCTTGATGAATCCGGCCTGGCAGCCGATACACTGGTGATATTCACCTCAGACAACGGACCTGGGCCCAACGGTTCCACCGGACCTTTCAGAGGCGGGAAAGGGAGCACATTTGAAGGGGGTATGCGAGTTCCCTGTATTATGCGCTGGCCTGTTCGTATTGAGGCGGGAACCGTAAGCGGCGCGATGGTCAATGCTATGGACCTGCTGCCTACAATTACCAGTATTACCGGTGCCGCGCTGCCTGCTGATCGCAAAGTGGATGGCAGAGATTTGTCCCCTCTTCTATTCGGAGAAGGGATTCAAGGGATGGACAATCGCGTATTCTACTACTACAACGGTGTGAACCTGCAGGCAGTCCGCGAGGGTCGCTGGAAGCTGCACCTCCCTCGCAGTCCGCAGATGCTAGTCTGGTGGGAGTCGGGGCTTCGCGAACTTGAACAACCGCTGCTGTATGACTTGCAAGCGGACCCCGGAGAAACTCAGGATCTCGCTTCCGCCCATCCTGAAATAGTGGCACGATTGATGGCAGAGGCTGCGCGCGCGAGGGCCGAGCTGGGCTCATGGGATAAGACCGGGACGGATCAACTGCCGATCGTGCACCTGATGGACGATCGCCGGAGTCTGCGGCACCTGCGTTCGCAGCAGGATCACCAGGCAATGGGTCGTAATCTCCCAAAAGAATAGGCCCATTCAAAGAGTGAAAAGCCAACTATCGGTCAGGTAAGACTTAAGAGGACAATGGTAACTAACGCTACAGTATCCGTGATCAGCTCGCGTGGCGGGCCAGTCGGCGCCGCCCGCGCGCCTCAATTCTCCGCAATGGGTCGGGTGATGGTCGCCATAGTTTGCACCAAAACCGCCAGGTTCTATGCCCTCACACGCTGTGCCATAATCCTACTGTGGATGACCATCCTGGCTTCAGGGTCATCGGCACAGGTCAATGTACATCACACCGCAAACGGCTTGGAATTCTCCAACCAGCAGGTCAGGGTTGTCATTGAGAAAGATGAATTTGGAGTCAGTCAGCACTTTTTTGCCGCCAGGGATGGGATTTGGGTGGAGGTGGCAGAGGCCTTCAGGCCGCCGTCCCCGCGACCTGTGACCACGACTGAGCTGTATTTGGATCGTTCCAATGAGCACGGTCGGGCGCTCGAAGTAGCGGATGACTACCGTATCATCGTCCCGGAGGTGCTTAGTACGTTTGAAATTGCGGGGCAGGACGAAGATCAGGTAACTGTGACGCTGTCGGGAAGTACACCAATCGCAGACATTGAGCAGTCGTTGACGCTGCGCAGTGGTGCGGCTTCGGTGCATATCAATGTGCGGGCCGAGCTAAAGGGTGACCCGCCACAATTGGAATACTTGCTTTCCCCCATCGCATTTGCAGAAGAAGGTCCTCCAGAATTCAGTCATGCACCTGCATACAAGCGTTCTCCTGGTGATGTCATTGCGGACCGTGTCTTTTTTGCACCGGCAGTAGTGGTGCAGACCGGCGGACAGGTCGCCGCCATTGTACCGGACCTGGATCTGATTAATGAGCACAGGGTCTATGCGGAACGGGCACGCCCCCAGAAGCATCGTTGGATTTTTGGAGTGCCGATTGACTCGTCCAGAATTACATTGCCAGCCGTGCTGGATCTGGAGCTGGTCTCAGGGATGACCAGTCAACCCCTGTTGGCCTACGGCCTTATGGATGTAATAGCGGAGCAGCACGTGTACTGGCGCCATGTTAATGCGGGGGGCACGTTTATACGCACCCTTTCCGGCAATGAGTTGCAGTATGGCATGGATCTCCTCCTAGCTTCCGATGCACCGGCGCACCGCGGCTACCAGCGCGTTTCTCAATTCCTGTGGGAGCACTATGGTCAGCACTATTTTCGAAAGCCACGACCACAGGCACTTCCGTTTGCGGAATATGCCAAAGCCCTCTATCCGGCGAGCTTTGACTACAAGGGATTCACGGTGGAATTCGAGGACAATCACCCGGTAATGGTCCACAGATCCCCGGTCGGGCCACAGGCATGGACATCCTGGCAGGAGTGGGAGACGGATGGGCAGGATATGGGTATGTTTCGGCTGACAGCGCCCCAATGGTTTCATCTGACCTACATCACAGCCTGGTGGAACAATGTCGCCGATGCGTTGGGGTTATCCTACTGGGGGGAGACATTGTCTGATGCATCATTCGCGGCGAAGGTCGACCGGATTATCAACTTGGTTCTGGATGCCCCGCAGAAACAGGGGATGTTTCCGTCCCTATATGACCTGGACAAGAAGTCCTGGCAGCGTAGCCTCTGGCGCTTTCCCGGGGAGGATTACGATCCGAATGAGACACGCACGTACTGGGACTGGGAGACCTCGGATTACCACACGGCCGCAGCAGCTGTTACGGTCGGCTACCTTATGGAATTCTATCGTCTCGGCCGGGAAGACCCGCACATTCTGGCATTTGCGCAGCGATTTGGGGATTTTTTGGTGGAACAAATGGCCCCCGACGGTTCGGTGCCAGCTTGGTTTGATGCCAACCTGGAGCCACGGTTGTCCATGCGGTGGAACGCGGAAGGCGGGGCGAATGTATGGGTGCTCAGTGAGCTTTTTCGCGCAACGAAAGATCCCCTTTACCTGGACGCGGCCAGACGAGCAGCAGGATTTCTCTTTAACGAAGTGCTGCCCACGCAGCGTTGGGTTGACTTCGAGGCACTATACTCGTGTGCGGTGAAGCCCGAAACCTTCCACGATGATCGGACCGGGCAGCCGCCACGCAATGCTATGGCCATGTCATGGGCGCTGCAGGGCTTTGTTTCAATGTACGAAACAACCGGAGAGCCCCAATACCTGGATGCAGCGGAGGCGGTCGCGGACTATGCAGGGCTGCTCCAGACGGTTTGGGCGCCGCACTATATCATCACGGCCTATCCTTTTGGCGGCTTCACCTCACAGATTGGAGATGCCGAATGGCTTGACCAGCGGGATCACCGATTCGCAGGCATTCTGGTACGTCTGGGACTGCTGACCGGTCGCCAGGATCTAATTGAACGCGGTGTCGCTGCGGCCCGCTCGTCCCTGACGCTGGTTACGCACCCCCGCCATACAGCCAACGGAATCTACAATGCACCTACGTTTCCCTTCGGATTGGGGCCGGAGAATATTGACCATGAAGGCTTTCCCCAGACCCCGCTACGTTCAGGGCCAAGTTGGGCGGAGGTTGGCGGTCTCATGGCCGCAGCAGATGTGGTTAAACAGCTGGGAAGCGTCTATATTGATGTAGCTCGTGATATCGCCGTGGGCGTGGACGGACTGGCCGTTGAGGGCTATGACCTAGAAGGTCGCTCTCTCACCATAGATATAGCAAAGTTGATGTCTGAACTGCCCTTGCCGTATGAGGAGCCCTATCCGGCGGTTATTCGGATCGAGGGGCTGCCCGATGCGGGGCCCTATGACCTGACAATTGATGGTCAGACCTATCCGGGACTATACGCCGAGGATCTGACCAGCTATTCAATTACCATAATGCCTTGAAACTCAGGTTCGTATATTTCACGAACCACAGCCTAGGATCAATTTTCTGACACGCTGATGACGACAAAATGCGCTATAGTGACTGCACTAATTTTGCTCGCAGCCTGCAACCCGCCCGCAACCACCATGGAGCAACTCCCCGAGACCGCCGCTTTCGGTGCGGACCTTGAATTTCTGCAGGAGCACACCAGCCTGGTGGTGCTCACTGACGCTGATGCGCAGGCACAGGTTGCCGTCAGCCCTGACATGCAGGGGCGTGTGTTGACCAGTACGGCCCAGGGCAGCGAAGGCACCAGCTTCGGCTGGATTAACAGGCCCGTGATTGCTTCCGGTCAGCGGCGGAAACACATCAATGTGTTTGGCGGGGAGGACCGCTTCTGGCTTGGCCCCGAGGGCGGACAGTTCTCGATATACTTCAAGGAGGGAGATCCTTTCGATCTGGATCACTGGCAAGTACCGGAGGAGATTGACTGGGGGCCATGGGCGCTCGTATCCCAGTCTGCCGGGCAGGTCGCGTTTGAAAAAGACATGCGGCTTGAGAACTATTCTGGAACGGTCTTCGACCTGAAGGTGGATCGTGCGGTGCGGTTGCTCTCTGTGGACACCGTAAATGTACTTCTGGGGCTGGAAATCGACCCCAGTATCCACATGGTGGCGTTCGAATCCGTCAACACGGTCACCAATACCGGGAGCGAAGCCTGGACTGCAGAGACCGGACTTCTGTCCATCTGGATTCTGGGGATGTACAATCCGTCGCCGACGACAACTGTGGTGGTACCCTACGCGGCTGGCAGTGAAGAGGCTGCCGGCCCAGTGGTGAATGCAGCCTATTTTGGGGAAGTGCCCGCGGACCGGCTAACGCACGATGACGAGGTCGTTTATTTCAAGGGTGATGGCGAATTCCGCAGCAAGATCGGGTTTTCCAAGGCACGCAGCATGCCGACATTTGGAAGCTATGACGCAGCCAACGGGGTGCTGACGCTGGTTCAGTATACCCGGCCGGATGAGGATGATCTGTACGTTAACTCCATGTGGGAACTCCAGGAAGACCCGTTCAATGGCGATGTGGTCAACAGCTACAATGATGGCCCCCCGGAGGTAGGCGTACCCCCATTGGGTCCCTTTTATGAACTGGAAACCTCTTCTCCAGCAATGGCCCTGGCACCAGGTGAAGCGCATACACATGTGCATCGCACGATCCATTTACAGGGAGATGAGGCAGCGCTTGACCGCACGGCCGTAGCGGTGCTTGGCAAATCTTTAGGTACAATCCGGTCCGCATTCGGCGAGTAGTTGAAGGCGAATTCTACACAAGTGATCTGAGACGATGGCTAATAAACGGGACTGCCAGCCAAGGTCATATGCCCGGCAAATAGTCCTGCGATCTGGCCGAGGGGCAACGGGCATCTGACCGAATGCGAAAGGTTCCACGCGAATGCCAGCATCGTGGCCGCCCCAAGGTATTTTCCCTTGAACGCTTGGGATCAACAGTTGACAGGTATATTCCACTATCATCAATAACGCGCTCTGAATGCAGAACATAGCGAGCAAAACGGTACCCGGCAGGCAATTGGCGGGCACGCTAGTTCCCCGTAAGTATCTGTGGCCCTTCATACTGCTGACCAGTCTGTTTGCCTTCTGGGGTCTGGCAAACAATATGACGGATGTACTACTGGCCACCTTCAAGAAGATCATGAGCATGTCTGATTTCCAGACCAGTTGGATTCAGATTGCCTTCTACGGATCCTATTTCTGTCTGGCGCTGCCAGCGGCTGTTTATATTCGACGCTTCAGTTACAAGTCGGGGGTGATGCTGGGGCTGGGTCTGTTTGCGGCTGGAGCGTTGCTTTTTTATCCCGCCAGCCAGACGATGGTATACGGACATTTTCTGGTAGCGCTGTTCATTCTGGCGGGCGGTCTTTCGATACTGGAAACGAGTGCCAACCCGTACGCGATCGCCATGGGGCCGGAGGCCAGCGCAACCCGTCGACTAAACCTCGCTCAGTCCTTTAATCCGCTGGGCTCTATAACGGGTGTGATTCTGGGGAAGATTTTCATCCTCTCCGGTCTCAATGAGGCATCCACCCAGGAACGGGCGCAGATGGCTCCAGAGCAGCTGCAACAAATGCAAGAGGCGGAGCTGGCGGCAGTCATGGGGCCGTATGTGACCGTTGCCTGCATCATTGTTGGGGTGGGGATTCTATTTGCCGTTACCAAATTCCCCCGGGCTTCAGACCATGATACGTCGGTAGATTTGTTGCCGACACTTCGGCGGCTGCTGGGACGTTCGCATTACGTCAAGGGTGTGATTGCCCAGTTCTTTTATGTAGGCGCCCAGATTGGCGTATGGTCATTTACGATCCGCTACGTGATGAACGAGCTGGAAATGAACGAAGCGTCCGCCGCCAACTACTATCTGGCCTCGATTCTGTTGTTTTCGGCGTCCCGATTTGTATGCACCGCACTGATGAAGATTCTTTCGCCGCAACGTCTGCTGAGCGTAATGGCTGCCGGTGCGTGCGGATTTACGCTGCTGGTGATCCTGGTTGGAGGGCAGGTCGGTGCCGTTGCGCTGGTAGGGGTTTCCGGATGCATGTCTCTGATGTTTCCGACCATTTACGGCCTAGCCGTGGAGGGATTGGGAGAAGACGCCAAGATTGGCGCTTCTGGACTCGTGATGGCTATTCTGGGAGGAGCTGTGTTGACCGCCCTGCAGGGTCAGGTGTCCGATCTGGCAGGTATCCATATGGCGTATCTGGTCCCGCTGGGCTGCTTCCTGATAATTCTGTACTATGGCATGCGGGGAAACCGGGTGCAGACCCCTAATGACCAACGATTTGCTGACGCTTCATAGCCCTAGTCAAACAACGAGCCACCGATTGCGGCGTAGAAATTTGCGGTCAGCATGCCGCTTTATCGCGGGTGTCGTAAAGCCCCTTCCTTGGGACGGGGAGCTGTTACAATGGCAGGCAGGTCTTTTGTCATCGAAATCCAGTTGGGTTGTTTCTGGTATGCCGATTCGTGCTCAGCAGGTGCACAGGATGCGGTATTTGGGCACCCACCTCCGTGGCGGGCCAAGGTCGACGGTTATTCTGCAGGAGATATTGACGACAGGTATTGATAACTGGCTTTGAGCGTCTGATCGGGGTCGGCAGCCAGATCACGCTCCAGATAGAAGTGCTCCACACCGGTCATGGATGCCACTTCAAGGATCCCGGCAAGATCCAACACTCCTTCACCGGCATCCGCCATGTTGGGAAAAAGCGGTATCCACTGGGACGGATCGCCCCCGTCACCCTCAAATCGGACCAGCTCGGTCATGTCCTTGATGTGCATAAGCTTAAAGCGACCGGGATAGGCATTCAGATATTCCACCGGATCGGCCCGTCCCGCCGTCATCCAGAAGACATCCATTTCCATGACGACCAGTTCTGGATCCGTGCGGTCCAGGATCAGATTGAACGGAATGATGCCTTCCAATTCCACAAGCCCGTAGCCATGGTTGTGGTAGAGGAACTGGAGCCCCACTTCCTTCATGGCCAGGCCGATTTCATTGAAGGTATCGGCAATTCGCCGGTAATCATCCAGGTTGGTGCGCAGTTCCGGCGGTATGGCCGCGATGCCGGCGTATTGATGTCCCAGCTCCTGTGAAGCCTCGCCTACTTCGTCCAGCCGGGTTTGGAGGGTCCCGAGATCAATATGCATAGAAGGTGAGGTAAGGCCGTTGGCATCCAAAATGTTACGGACCTGCTGTGGGGTATGCCCATAGTAGCCGCTCTGGGAGAGACCGATAGATTTGGCTATAGGCTCCCAAGAAGCCACCGCCTCCGGCACGGAGTAGGGGTAGGGGCCGAACAATTCGACTTCCTTATAACCAATAGTGGCCAGTCTTGCCATAGCGCCCGAAAAATCCTCTTCCAACAACTTCGGAATCGTAAACAACCCTAGACCTACACGTTCAATCCGCGATTGGGTTCGCACCGGGCGTGCGGATGGAGTCTTGAGCGCAATACCAATCGGTATTGCAGCCGCTGATCTGATAAAGTCCCGTCGAGTGATCATGGTCAATAATGTAAGTAAAAGTCGTGCCGACACGTTTGATTGTGAATTTAATGGATTTAGCCATAAATGTAATGGCTCGGTCCTATCGAATCGGCCTTGGCCCCTCCTCTATGTGTTCCATTAGGAAGATCTATTGCCAGGTTTTTGCGAGTTTTGATAGAATCAAGCCCTTTCTCACCTTGGAGCCTGCTCACAGGCGGCCTTTGAACGTAATCAATAAATACACCTTGGAGATGAATTCATGTCCAAGTCTATGGAGACTCTTTTTGTGCTTCTCTCCAACCAGTCAATCCAGATCAATGCGCAAGGGCACGGTACTGAAGAGTGCATCCACATAAGAGGGCCGCTTTGCAGCTGCTGCATCAATAAAAAGTTGACCAAAACTCATCTGGTCGGGCGGGGTTTGAATGACTAGGCATACAACCAAGCTACAAATTGAGATCGCACAAATCCAAGAAATTCGATAGCTTTGTGTAACAGCCACAGTATGTGAAATTCGTATAATCACCAATTGGGGAAGGGCATGGGGTTTTGTGCAAGAAATGCCATATAATCCTGAAGAATGCTCTCAATGAACCTGACTTTAAGCGACAAGGCGGATCTACATGGTGAACGCGGCAAGGCCAGGCAGATGGCCATGCGAATCCTCGTGCGTATGCTGCCGGTCTTTGGAGGTCGGGAATTCCTAGACATTACTGCCGCGCACATTGACAGTTCACTCTTTCAGGGTGATGCGACGCTCGAGTATGCCGAGCGGCTGTCGAACTGGGGGGCGCGTGTAGTTGTACCTACGACACTCAATGTCGGTGGTGTGGATGAGCATGGCTGGGAACGGTGGTCTGTACCTGCTGACTGGGCGGAAAAATCTATACGGCAAATGGCGGCATATAAGTCCATGGGGTGTAAGCCCACGTGGACTTGTGCTCCGTACCAGGAGAGTAAGCGTCCGGTACTGGGGCAGCAGGTGGCCTGGGGCGAGTCCAGCGCAGTTGTATTTATCAACTCAGTTTTGGGTGCGAGGACGGCGCGATATCCTGATCTAATGGATGTATGTGCAGCGATAACTGGACGTGCCCCCGCAGCAGGTTTACATCTGGAAGAGAACCGCCGAGGGCAATTGCTCTATAACCTGAAGAATGTACCGGTTGGTCTTCAGGAGGACGATAGCTTTTATGGAGTTCTGGGGCATCTGATTGGTGCTGATGCCGGAATACAAGTGCCAGTCATAGAAGGATTGGAGGTGCATCCAGACGAAGATAACCTGAAAGCATTGGGGGCCGCAATGGCTTCCTCCGGGGCTACTGCCCTCTATCATGTCATTGGGGTTACTCCCGAAGCACCCACCATGAATGCAGCATTTGGTGGCATGTTACCCGCACGCAAAGTAGATGTAACGATGGACAAGCTGCGTGCTGCACGCAGGGAATTAACCACGGCAGAGGGGGACTCTCTAGATATAGTAGCCTTGGGTAGTCCACATTTTTCGTTGGGGGAATTTGCGGCACTGTCTAGCCTCGTGGAGGGGAAGCGCAAGTGCGATCGGGTGCAGTTTTTGGTTACGGCAAGCCGGATCGTGCGTGCACTTGCAGACAAGGCGGGCTATTTGGAGCCTATAACTCAGTTTGGTGGTACGGTTACTGTAGACACATGTATTCTGACCAGTCCAATGTTGCCCGATTCGATCAATACATTGATGACGAATTCCGCTAAGTATGCCTACTATGCACCGGGCTTGCTGGGGACGCATGTTGTCTACGGCTCGCTCGAGGACTGCGTTCGCTCTGCGATATCGGGGCGTATAGAGACCGATGCTACGCTATGGGACGCGTGATACACGGCAAGGTTCTGATGGAAGGATTGGCTTCAGGTCCCCTCTTGGTCGGCAATGCGCCGCTTAGTTTTTGGGGCGGGTATAGCCAGTTTACTGGCGAAATAATTGACCGTAGGCATCCGTTGTCAGGAAAGATTGCGGCCGGATGTATCCTGGCAATTCCAGCTTCCAGAGGTTCAAGCACCACTACTGCAGTATTACTCGAGGCGGTCCGCAGGGGTACTGCGCCTGCGGCGCTAATTACCAGCGAGACAGATACGTTCCTAGTGCTCGCCTCCGTGGTAGCGGATGAACTTTATCAAAAGCCCATTCCTGTATTGGCCATACAGGTAGAGGAATTCGAGACACTCGGGGACTGTCAGCATGCTGAATTGACCAGAGATGGATCTCTCAGGATTACCGATCCGACCTGAATCCTGCGGTTTAGCGCTTCCAGGCTGCAAGCACTTGTCGTTTGCCAGGTGGTCCGGGCTGGCGAACAACGAAGAACCCACTTGCAGTGAGTGCACGTCGGACATGACCGGCTACTGAATATGTTGCAAAGCAGCCGCCAGTACGCAGCGCTTTGTATAATTGTCTGAAGAATTCAGGGACCCAAAGTTCTGGATTAGCCCCTGGATCGAAAGCGTCAAAGTATATACTGTCGTAGGACCGGTCAGGAAGAATCGCCCCAGTTGCTTCACCAATGCACAGTTGGAGTGTGCTGTCGTGTTCATGTGGCAGGTTATAGGTGCCATAGGGCACCTCGCTACTGAAGGTCTTCCGCCATTCTTCTATAGTTGCCGCCAGTGAGGGGGCTCCAATGAGGTCTCCATAGCCCAACTGAGACAACAATTCGGCACTCGGTATCTGCTTATCCAATGCAGTATAGGTGAGTCGCACACGGTATCGACGAGCGGCTGAGGCAGTTATTAGCCAGTTGAGACCAGTGCCAAATCCGATCTCCAAAACGCTTACCTCCTGTTGTGTTTTAAGGAGTTCCTCTGTTCCCGATCCCTCAAGAAAAACATGACGGGCTTCCGTTAAGGCTCCATGCACTGAATGGAAGGATTGCTGGTATTGCCTGCTGTACAAGGTTCGGCTGCCATCCCGCGTGGTGAGAATTTCGAGGAGATTGTCCATGTAAGGCTGGAGTGGTATTGATGCTAGGCTTTTTACCTGTATAAATTATCGATAAAAATGCCACCATTAGGCACTAGTTGTGGTTAAAGGGTAAACCAAGGCGGGTGAGCAGGTGGCATACGAGACAAGCGAGATTGGGCGTTCGTAAGCTCTACCGGACCATAAATTTTCTCCTATATCCTCTTGGGGCCTGCTGTGTGGCTTAACATGAACAGATTTCTATTGTCATAGTATTCGCTCGGCGCTGTTTGTAAGCGGTAATAGCAATTTTGAGTGATCCCGTACCGCAGGATGTTGCCTCGTTCCGGCATCGCTTAAAGTTCCTTTATGCCACAACACGTGTAAGTTGATCCTTGGTGGATGCGGTGGGTGCCTTCCTCACTGTGTTTGCGCCTCTGGAGCAATCGATCTGGCCAAGTACCTTATGGAAGAAGTCGATCAACCCCACAGCAAAGCGAGTGCTAGTTCGTCTACACCTTCGGGGCGGCAATCCACCGAAAGCTGGTGGAATGTCTTTGTTCATGCCGTGAAGGGAACCGGGGGTGATCCAACCAAGGGGCCGATCCGACGCGCAGTCATTCTCCTAGCCATTCCAATGGTGCTGGAAATGGTGATGGAGTCGCTTTTCGCAGTCGTTGATATCTATTTCGTTTCGAAGCTCGGAGACGCGGCAATGGCAGGGGTTGCACTTACTGAATCGGTGCTGTCATTAATCTATACAATAGCGCTGGGTTTCAGTATCGGGGTTACGGCCGTGGTAGCACGCCGGATCGGCGAGGACGATCCAGAAGGGGCCGCCCGTGCGACGGGTCAAGCGATTCTGTTGGGGCTACTATTGGCCATCGGGTTTGCAATTCCAGGTGTTATTTATGCGCCAGAAATCCTAGGGGTTATGGGGGCGGATGAGGCCACCATCGCCATTGGGCTTCCTTACACTCAGGTAATGCTCGGAGGTAATGTGGTTATTCTATTGCTTTTTCTGCAGAACGCTGCTTTTCGCGGGGCGGGCGATGCAGCGATTGCAATGCGCGTACTCTGGATAGCCAACGGGCTCAATATCATTCTTGATCCGCTGCTCATTTTTGGGATCGGGCCTTTTCCAGAGATGGGTGTGCAGGGAGCGGCGATTGCAACTACTATTGGTCGGGGAACGGCTGTTCTTGTCCAAGTCTACATGCTGTTTCGCCGCAGCGAAAAAATACGGATCCACCTTACACATTTGCGGGTCCAACTCGGGATTATGGTGCGATTAGTGCGCCTCTCGGCTACCGGCATGCTACAGATATTCATCGCTTCCGCAAGTTGGATCGGACTGATTCGGGTCACGGCAATTTCGGGAGCTGAAGCGCTGGCTGGCTACGTTATTGCGATTCGGATCATACTTTTTGCAATACTGCCTGCCTGGGGACTCTCTAATGCAGCAGCTACCATGGTGGGGCAGAACCTGGGTGCGGGAGACCCTGCACGTGCTGAACGCTCTGCGTGGATCGCCTGCAAAATCAATTTCATCTTCCTGGGAGTGATCAGTGTGTTCTTCATAGCCTTTGCGCCTACGATCGTCGGCTTGTTCGGGGGAACCAGTGCTACGTCAGAAGTGGCAATTACAGGATTGCGGATCGTGTCAATTGGCTTTGTATTCTATGGTTACGGAATGGTCTTGACTGCCGCGTTCAACGGCGCGGGTGCTGTATGGACGCCGACTATTCTGAACTTCTTCTGCTTTTGGGCCTGGGAGATTCCACTGGCGTGGGGGCTTTCAGTCTTGGGTGGGCTGGGGCCAACGGGAGTCTTTATTGCCATGACCGTATCGTTCTCTACACTGGCGGTCGTGAGCGTGGTATTGTTCAGGCGGGGTTCGTGGAAGCTGGCCACAGTATAGGACTGTGATCTTACGCCGTCGCGTTTGTCCGTGGTATAAATGCCAGATTTGATATGGTGTATTCACGGACTGTCTAAATGCTCAAAATTCAAGGCGTGCTTCTCGGATGGTTCACAGTAGCATCAACACCAGCCCGATGTAAGGATACGGCTTCTATTTTTGATCTCAACGCTGACAGGTCCGATAGACAGCGGTCGGCCTGGGGTCGTGAAACTGTGCGAAAGGCACGAAATCAGTAGTGTCGGTGTTTTGTTTCGGTCATTAAGCTATTATTGGGGCATTATGTAGATGAGCCCCCATGTTATGAAGCTACTCACATATCCATTTTATGGTCAACGAGGTGCCCAAAGCCTCGCGCCAGGCCGATGCCCTAATTCCGGAGGCCATTGTATTTGCGGCCAGATGCGGGCCGCAGGCATGGATGCTTTTTGTATCACAATCGGGTTCACGTTGATTGGGAACTCACATATATGATGTCCCATTATTGTCTATACTATGATTTCGATGTCAGGACTCATGTCGTATACGAAACAGAGTTTACATCTCTTATTCGGTGGGGCTCTGGTATTAATGTCCACATGTCAATTGAAAACAAAGGAACGGGAGAAGGTATCAGGTTCAAGATTCAACAGTTACAGTTTGGCAAATGGAAATCGTTCAAGATTGTGAGTGCAATGACCCGGTACTTTGAATGTATCTGTCGGTGGCGTTTGCTGTGATGGCGAGATGGAGTTATGTCCTACTATCTGTACGTAAACCATGGTTTATGATTGCATGCTAGCACGCGTGTTCGTGGTACTGGCGTGTTTATCGGCCAGTATGCTGGGCTTGGTTGGATGCTCTACGGAGGATGGGGTATTGCAGGAAAAGTCTCTTGTCGCAACCAGCCTTGTGGAAGCCATAGAGGGGGATCGGTTTATGGAGAATGTTCAGACCATGCAAAAATCCGGGGACGTGCTGTATCTCAGTGGAAAGGGTTACGGTCATATTTTCGCGTTGGATGATGGTTTAGGAGTCATCCGGACATTTGGCCGCAGTGGTGAGGGACCAGGAGAATTTTCTAGCTCGCCGGCTATTTTTTACGTTGAAGGTAACAGGGTTTTCGGTTTCGAAGGCAGATCTAAAAACATTCACGTATTTTCGCTCGAAGGGGACTATCTAAGATCTTTTTCAGTAGATCTAAAAAAGAATCCCTGGTTCCAGGGGATGTCGGTAAATAATCAGGGTGATGTATACATTGCCAGTGCACTTCCGCCGGATCCACATTCAATAATAAAATTTGATTCTTCGGGTACGGTTATTAAGACTTTTGGGGAGTTACTTACGACGTCGTACTCCGAGAGGTTGAATCGTAGAATGAGCGGGCGGCGCATCACCTTGATCAACAATGAATATTTACTGGCAGTGGGCGAATCTGTCCCAGTTATTGAAAAATATTCGCTTGACGGTGAATTAATCCAATCTTCGGATATATCTGACACGCCCTATTTTCGGGAACGGCTTGACTATGCAGAGGATCACTACTCACAATCAAACGATGGTCGGGGCAGCATCGTGGGTTTTATTAGTTATATGGCCACACTCAACTCTAGGCTTTATCTAATACCAATTGAAGGCTATCCTGAAGTTGGCACGAATGTGAATAGACTTTTGGAGATAGACTTGGAATCGCTGAATATTTTGGACGCATATACTTTGCTGGATCATCAGGGGGATCCGCTGAAGTGGGTGGCGGCATTTGAATTTATTTCGGAGGATGAATTGTTGGTTTTTCATTACACTGACGGTGCGTTTTATCGGTACAAAGACATAGATTTGTTTCAGTAGCTATGAGCAGTGCGCGAGATAAGCTACACATCCTGTTGTTATCAATATTCTTATGCACCTGCATTTTTCTTGTTTTTGGATTGATTGGTGAGAGAAATATTGAAGCTGGGCAAGACAAAATGAGTGAAGTCGGGGTTAGACAAATGAATCTGATTGTGGAGTCGTTAGCGGGCAGGCCAGGTTACACCGAGTTGACTGTCAAACCCAATTTTGCTGGGGTAGCAACGGAGCTTTCATTGTCCTATACACAGATGAGTAAAACAATGGTTTATGATTACATGCTAGTGCGTGTGTTCGTGATACTGGCGTGTTTATCGGCCAGTATGCTGAGTTTGACTGGATGCTCTACGGAGGATGGGGTGTCACAGGAAAAGTCTCTTGTCGCGACCAGCCTTGTGGAAGCCATAGAGGGGGATCGGTTTATGGAGAGTGTTCGGGCCATGCATACATCCGGGGACGTCCTGTATCTCACTGGAAAGGGTTACGATCATATTTTTGCCTTGGATGATGGTTTAAGAGTCATCCGGACATTTGGCCGCAGTGGTGAGGGACCAGGAGAATTTTCTGAAGCTCCGGGTTTTATTTACGTTGAGGGTAATAGGGTTTACGCTTACCGAGGCAGAAGCATACACGTATTTTCGCTCGAGGGGGACTTTCTAAGATCTTTTTCAGTAGGTCTGAGAAGGGGTCCTTGGTCCCAGGGGATTTCGGTAAATAATCAGGGTGATGTATACATTGCCAGTGTACTTCCGCAGGATCCATACTCTTCAATAACAAAATTTGATTCTTCGGGTACGGTTATTAACACTTTTGGAGAGTTACTTACGACATCGTACTCCGAGAATTTGAATCGTAGACTGAGCGAACGGCGCATCACCTTGATCAACAATGAATATTTACTGGCAGTGGGCGAACTTATACCAGTTATTGAAAAATATTCGCTTGACGGTGAATTAATTCAATCTTCGGATTTATCTGACACGCCCTATTTTCGGGAACGGCTTGACCATTCAGAAGATCTTTACTCACAAGAAAACGATGGTCCGATAGGCGTCGCGATGGTTATTAATTATATGGCCACACTCAACTCTAGGCTTTATCTAATACTAATTGAAGGCTATCCTGAAGTTGGCACGAATGTGAATAGACTTTTGGAGATAGACTTGGAATCGCTCAATATTTTGGATGCGTATACTTTGCTGGATCTTCAGGGGGGTACGCTGAAGTGGGTGGATGCATTTGAATTTGTTTCGGAGGATGAATTGTTAGTTTTTCATTACACTGACGGTGTGTTTTATCGGTACAAAGACATAGATTTTCTTCAGTAGCTATGAGCAGAGCGCAAGATAAGCTACACATCCTGTTGTTATCAATATTCTTATGTGCCTGCAGTTTTTTCTTGTTTTTGGGTTGATTGGTGAGAGAAATATTGGGCTCTTCGTCTTTATTTAGTGGAGATCGAATACTGATGCCTACAGTCGTTCCCCTCACAAACCTCCTGGGCTGACGATTTCTAGAATTTTGTAGGGGACTCAGGTATATAATTCTATACTTTTCATCTTCACGTTACCGTCACATTACGTTTATGCTCAGTCCAGCTGTTCAGGATTATTTGAAGGCAATCTTCACACTGCAGGAAAAGACTTCTGTGGTTGCCACGAACGATATCGCACGTGCAATGAAGGTTTCCGCCGCATCTGTTACGGGTATGATTAAGCGACTGGATCGCATGCAGCTGGTTGTATATGAATCGTACAAAGGGGTAACGCTTACTAAGGCAGGCGAAAAAATTGCACTGGAAATCATTCGTCATCATCGCCTATTAGAGACGTATCTAAAAGAAGTCATGGGGTACTCATGGCAAAAAATGCACGAGGAGGCAGAGCACTTAGAGCATCATATCTCCGAGGACTTTGAACAGCGGATTGATGCTCTGTTGGGGTATCCCACACATGATCCGCATGGGCATCCAATCCCTACACAGGACCTGAGTCTGGTCCACGCCAAGACCATTGCACTTGCGGAAGCTCCCGTTGACGAATCCCTGGTGATTCACCATGTCTCAGATGAAGATTCAGTACTTCTCCACTTACTGGAGCAGATTGGCTTAATGCCAGGATGCAGAGTGCGTATTGTAGTGCGCGATGAGAATGGTACGAAAATACAGGTTGGTGGCCGCGAAGAGTTTGTCGGAGAGGCAGTAACCCGTGGTGTGCACGTGATGGCTTAAAGGTATCTGTCTGATATGAGGGCATATTTGATCCAAACCTGGGTCAGATTTCGGGTAGCTTCCAGGGATTATTATGCTGCCTGTGCAAGAGAGGCTGGGGCTTCAGGAAGGAGATCCCAGCCTTAGGTAAGAGTTTCCCCAAACGCTCAGGGGATGCGTTCAAAGTATAGTTTTGCCCATCAGAGAGGTCAAAAGTCCGGCAGCCAATTGGGCAGTCCGGTTACGCTCGTCAATGATTGGGTTGATTTCTACAACTCCGGCCGATGTGAGTCGGCCATCCTCGGCAATGAGTTCCATTAATAGGTGTGCCTCACGTGGATTAAGCCCGCCCTCCACAGGTGTCCCGACACCTGGTGCAAAATGCGGATCAATGCTATCCATATCAAAGCTCACATGCAATCTGCGATGGTTTCCCAGTTGGTTGAGTGCGGTTCTTGTAACTTCTCCGATTCCACGTTCGTCAATATCCCGCATGGTATAAACGCCCAACTTGGATTCACGCAGAACACGACGCTCCTCTGCATCAATATCACGCAGCGCAATGATCGCTACATCTTCTGAGCGGAGCTTGGGGCCGGGGCGACCAACGTTGACTAACTGGTCATCGCCTGATCCGCAAAGGACTGCAAGGGGCATGCCGTGAATATTTCCACTGGGGGAGGATGTCGGGGTGTTGAAATCTGCGTGAGCATCAATCCAGATCACGCCTGTTGGCCCATCATGCGTTGCCCCTCCGATACTGCCAATAGCAATTGAGTGATCTCCCCCCATCACTAACGGGAAACAGCCGTCGGCAATTGCACGACGAACTTCGGCGTAAAGCAGATCGCAGGCATCCCGAATCGCTCCTGCACAGTCGTCATTTACCGAGAGTGAGGTTCGCAGTGCAGTTGGAATATTGCCACAGTCTTCAACACTGTGTCCTAACCGGCGTAGACGTTCTGCAAGCCCTGTATAGCGAAGAGCACTGGGTCCGACATCCACACCACGCAGATCCTGCCCCAAATCCATCGGGACTCCAATCAGGCGAATATTTTTCAGTTGAGCATTCATGATGGTGTTCGATGAGCTTCGTATGTATTTTGGGGCTGTGTTTATTGTTGATTTGCGGATCCGAGATTGCTGAAATTCGTTTGCCGCTGGTCAGGAGATAGACAAAATGCAATCACTCGCCCGGTTGAACCATTACTTTGTACGCTATTGGCGTCTGTTCGTACCGGGTCTACTGTTTACGATGATCTCAGCAATCTTCGCGATTGCTGTGCCCGTTGTGGTCCGACAGGCAGTAGACAGCATTCCTCGCTTTGAAATGCTGTATCGACAATTTCAGGGGACAGATTTACAGCATGCATTGTACTGGGAGATTTTCTGGACTTTGTTGATCTTTGGGTTGATCATTATCGGCCTAAGCTTAGCGAGTGGGTTGTTTTCGTTTTTGATGCGGCAGACTGTGATTGTAGCCTCGCGTCATATCGAGTTTGATATGCGCAATACTTTGTACGAGCATTTACAGAAGCTTTCAGCCAGCTTCTACAATCGTACGAAGACCGGAGATGTAATAACGCGTTCCACGAGTGATATCGAGCAGGTACGCCGTTATATTGGTCCGGCCATAATGTATTCCACGCGGGCGCTGGTGATCGTAGTTACAGCAGTCGTTACGATGCTGATTATCTCGCCGACCCTGACCTTGTATGCGCTCATGCCGTTGTCAATTCTTGGCGGGGCAATCTTCATTGTTGCACAACTTGTACACAAGCGGAGTGAAGCACTCCAGCGACAATATGCACAGCTTACCAGTCGCGTTCAGGAAACACTCGCAGGTATTCGTCTCGTCAAAGCCTATGCAAGGGAGAAAACTGAGACAGAAGCCTTTGAGGAAGAAAGTACGCTCTACAAATCGCGGATGCTTGGACTTGCCCGTGTCGAGGCAACATGGCGGCCGGTCTTTGTTGTTGTAGTTGGTCTATCACAAGTCATGGTCGTTTGGGTAGGCGGCCGGCTGGTTACTGAAGGAGTGATTACGATCGGCAATATTGCGGAGTACATTATTTACGTTGGGCTCATGACCTGGCCGATTGCTGCGTTTGGTCTAGTGATTTCCATGATGCAGCGCGCCAGCGCTTCTTCTGAACGCATTTACGAGGTGCTGGACGAGAAGCCGGATATTTCCGATGGTTCCCGGACGGACCATTCAGTTACCAAGCTTTATGGTCACGTGACGTTTGAGAATGTATCATTCAGATATGCAGAGGACTTGCCCTATGCTCTTCGGAACGTATCGTTTGATCTGCCCCCAGGGGGTAGCCTTGCCATAGTCGGAAGAACCGGGGCGGGGAAGACTACGTTGATTGAGCTGATTGTTCGCCTGGTTGACCCAACCGAGGGGCGTATATTGATTGACGGTAAAGATTTACGTGAATTGCCCCTCAGTGTAGTTAGAGAAAGTATAGGCTATGTTGCCCAGGATGTATTCTTGTTCAGCGATACGATAGGCAATAACATTGCATTTGGTACTGTGGGAGCAGCAGAGGAAGAAATACGACAGGCGGCATTTGAGGCAGAGTTGCTGGAAACGGTTCTGGAATTCTCCGAAGGGCTCAACAGTGGAGTAGGAGAGCGGGGTGTTTCGCTGTCCGGTGGACAAGCTCAGCGCACCACTATCGCTCGTGCGCTTATTCGAGAACCGAAAATACTGATCATGGACGATGCCTTAAGCAGCGTGGATGCAAGTACAGAGAGCCGGATTCTTGAGCATTTACGCCGTAGGCAGGGCCAGCACTCAATGATCCTGGTAAGTCATCGGATCTCCAGCATACAGGATTTGGATCAGGTTATTGTTCTGGATGAGGGTTCCTTAGTTGAGCGTGGAACGCATGAATCCCTGGTGGAGCAGGGTGGGCTTTATGCACAGATGCACCGGCGACAACTCCTCGAAGCCAGGCTTGAAGCACTTCAGTAGGTACATGGAATTGATACCCTTAGGCACGTCTTCTGCAACTCTCGTTAAGAATCGCGGGTTATCTGCGCATGTATTGCGAAGCGACGGAAGTGTGCTGTTGTTTGATTGCGGGGATGGAACCCAGTTTCGGTTGAAGAAAGCTGGGATACGCCATAGTCGGATCAAGGCGATATTGATTTCGCATTTGCATGGAGATCATCTTCTGGGTCTTTTTGGACTCTTATCTTCCATGTCGCTGGCGCGTCGTGAAACTTCACTTACTATCGTGGGGCCAGAGGAACTTGCCAACATTGTGAATGCTGTTCCGGGACTTAACCTGTCAGCACTCAGTTTTCAGATTCATTACGTGAAGCTTAAAGAAGGTTTTAAATATGAGGAGGTCTACAGAGCAAATCAACTGTGCGTGAGTGCCCGTCCACTTGATCATGGTGCATTCTGCATAGGTTATCGCGTTACAAAAAATGAGCAGAAGAGAAAAATTGACGGTACACGGGCACGAATGCTTGGGGTTAATAAAAGTGGGCAGTTTCGTCTGTTGGCGGCAGGAGAGGTGGTTCGAACGGCAGGTGGTCGAGTGGTAACCCCGGAGGAAGTAGAGGGTACATCAGGTTCGCAGGCGGTCTTTGCGTATGTGACAGATACTCTCCCGTGCGCGGGAGCACTGGATTTGGCAAAGGATGCCAACCTGCTTTTACACGAAGCTACGTTCAGTCAGGAACACGCAGCGCGCGCTCGGTCCACCGGCCATACTACAGCCAGTGAAGCGGCCTCAATGGCCATGGATGCAGGGGTGGGAAAATTGCTGCTGACCCACTTTAGCTCTAGATATTCGGATTTGTCGGTTCTTGAGAAAGAAGCACGGATAGTTTTCCCTAATACAGCGATTGCACGCGAATATAATGTGTACAGCATCATGTCTGCGGATGCAAAGCAAGAAGCCGGTATCGCCAGATGAATACGGGAAAGGGCTTGGATCGACGGCTACTCAAGCGTATCATCGGATACCTGATGCCCTACAAGCATTGGGTCTTACTTGCATTTTGCCTAGTGCTGCTTGTGTCGTTCCTGGGGCCGCTTCGTCCGTGGTTAATCCGACTGGCCATTGACCGTCACATCGTACCCGGTGAGCTGGATGGCTTAGTCATTCTAATGGTCGCCTTGATAGGAGTGCTTGCGTTAGAAGGGGCATTGAGCTACGTCAATGCCTATTTCACACAGTGGATAGGGCAGCAGGCTATTTACGATGTGCGTGTACGCGTTTTTCGACATGTACAGCGGCAATCCTTGTCATTCTTTGATCGGACGCCGATCGGTCGTTTAATTACGCGCACGACATCAGATGTCGAAGCACTTGCAGATGTCTTGTCTGCGGGAGTTGTAGTAATCATGGGCGATATGTTCAAACTGGTGTTCATAGCAGCTTTCATGTTCAGTTTGAACTGGGTACTGGCACTCGTAACGTTATGTGTAATGCCCTTCATGCTACTTGTCACCTTATGGTTCAAGCGCAATGTACGTGGGCAGTACAGGGAAACCCGCAAGCAGGTAGCACGCCTGAATTCTTTCATGCAGGAGCATGTTACAGGGATGCAGATTGTGCAACTTTTTGGACGAGAAAAGGTGGAGATGGATCGCTTTGAGAAAATAAATGATCAGCATCAGGTTGCACAACTCAAAACGGTCTTCTTTCATTCTCTCTTCTGGCCCGCAGTAGACATTATCGCCTCAACAGCTATTGGGTTTGTGCTTTGGACGGGTGGAGTAAGCGCACTTAGCGGTGCGATAACAGTTGGAATTCTCATTGCATTCGTGCAGTATTGCCGACAATTCTTTGAGCCCATTCGCAATCTGTCGGAGCAGTTCAATACGCTTCAGGGAGCTATGGCAGGGGCCGAGCGCATCTTTGATATCCTGGACAATGATCAGTCGTTACCGCAGGTAGAGAAGCAGGCTCCACAGGATCGACTGGAAGGGGAGATAGTTTTCGACAATGTCTGGTTTGCTTACAAGGACCTTGATGATGGCACGCCGGACTGGGTGCTCCGGGGGGTTTCGTTCAAGATCAGGAGTGGACAGGATGTGGCGATCGTGGGAGCGACTGGCAGTGGAAAAACAACGATCATCAGCCTCCTAATGCGGTTCTACGATATCCAGAAAGGTCGCATCTTGCTGGATGGTCAGGACATTCGTACGTTCCGGCTTAAGTATCTCCGCTGGCGTATAGGCTTGGTACAGCAGGATGTATTTCTCTTTTCTGGATCAGTAGCCCGCAACATCGCACTGGACAGCCCGGGTATTACATTTGATAATGTCAAGCAGGCTGCGGAAACTGTTGGAGCCAGCAAATTTATTGAACAATTACCCGATGGGTACGATAATGATGTACGTGAACGAGGATCATCGCTCTCACAGGGCCAGCGGCAGTTGTTGTCGTTTGCTCGCGTTCTGGCACATGACCCAGACATTCTGGTGCTCGACGAAGCGACATCAAGTATTGACACAGAAACTGAACAAATTATCCAGCGTGCGATCGAGAGAACCCTCCAGGGCCGGACATCCCTGGTTGTTGCGCATCGGCTGTCGACCATTCGCTATGCTGATGCGATTCTCGTTCTGCATAAAGGTCTTTTACGTGAGCAGGGCACACACGATGAACTAGTTGCTGCTGGTGGACTCTATCAGACGCTTTATGAACTGCAATATCGTGAGCAGGAGCAGGCGGCAGTTGGTTCGCTGGTCACAGAAGGATGATCCTCGTGTGACTCCGTGAATTCATCCTTTGTACGAACACGTACAGTTCAGTATGGTAGCATATGTCACTCAAACTCGACAATTTGTGATGACCCAGCTTATTGAGCCATGCTGTACGGTGAAGGGGACCGTACAGGAGAAGTATGATGCAATTGCACGGGGGCAGAGGGATCCGTGCTACTGCATGGTAGAACAGGCCGATTATCGGGATAAAACTGGCTATCAGGCAGATGCCGATTTAGGCCTAGGCTGTGGCACGCCAGTAGATCACGCAGAGCTGCAGTTTGGCGAAATTGTACTTGATCTGGGATGCGGTGCAGGTCTGGATGCCATGATAGCCGCGCCACTAGTGGGGGCAAAGGGGATAATTATGGGTGTAGACCTCACTCCTTCCATGGTTGCACGGGCAAAGAGAAATGCTTCTGCTGTTGGGGTCGATAATGTGGTTTTTCTCGAGGGGGACATCGAACAATTGCCGATTGAAGATTCCTCGATTGATGTGGTAATCAGCAATTGCACGATCAACCTAGTACCTAACAAGGCGCAGGCCTATGCTGAAATTTTCCGTGTACTTCGTCCAGGTGGCCGTTTTATAATATCAGATGTTGTAACGGTGGGCAGCCCAGATCCTGAACTTTTGCGCAGGGCGGAAGAAGCGGCCGGTTGTGTTGCTGGAGCAGCGGAAAAGGAATCCTACATGCAGTTGATTGCTGCCGCGGGGCTCAAAGAACTCGAAGTAGTGCAGTTTCGATCTCTTGAAGTCATTAGTGAGCAGGATGGACTTGCCAGTATTACTGTTCGTGGCCGACGACTGTGATGATTAGTGTGGGGATCATATACGCGAGTAATCGCTTTTTGTCATCATACTTGGCGGTTGCGCGAAGAATTCAAGGCCATCTTTGGATGCGATTCACTCACGGTGGAACCAAGTAGATAATTCCTTAATCATGGATCACTATTATCATCGCTCACATTTGCCCCGGTTTAAAGAAATCGCTGAAGGTAACCAAGAATTAGCGGATGCTTTCTTCACTTACTACGACAGCGTATTTGCAGAGGGGGCGTTGACAGCGCGGGAAAAGGCACTGATTGCGTTGGCAGTCGCCAGTACGGTTCAGTGCCCATACTGCATAGACGCGTACACGACTACATGTCTGGAATCTGGGTCGGATTTAGAACAGATGACTGAGGCCGTCCATGTGGCGACGGCAATAAGAGGTGGAGCATCACTGGTACACGGCGTACAGATGCTTGATCAGGTCAAACGTGTAACGATGTAATTTAGATGGAGCGGAGTATAAGAGAATGATATTACTGGACACGGTTGAATCATCACAACTAGCTCTCCAAGGCCCACGTGCCACATCTTCGTTGAAGTCCAGGGCGATTCCGTTGGTGCATCCAGAGGAGCAGCTAAGAGTTCTTGATTCGGCAGAGGTAACTGGAGGACCGACCAACAGTGGCCGGTTTGCGCTTGATCTTGCTGCCTCTGGATGGCCGCGCTTGAAACCGGATGGTCTAGAGATTGTGCAGATTAACCTCGGCAAACTCTGCAACATGACCTGCATGCACTGTCATGTGGACTCAGGCCCAGATCGAACCGAAGAGAATATGGATCGGGCAACTGTTGATGCTTGTTTACAAGCCATCGATCGTTCAGGGGCCCGGGTTGTGGATCTCACGGGCGGAGCTCCAGAGCTCAATCCGAATTTCGAATACTTGGTTGAGGCATGTGTTAGCAGAGGACTTCGCGTTCTTGATCGGTGCAATCTTACCGTACTGCTTACGCGCCGTTGTGAGCATCTACCGGAATGGTTTGCGAAGCGTGGCGTGGAGGTTGTCTGTTCTTTGCCGCACCATCGCAAGATCGGTACTGATGCGCAACGTGGGGATGGTACTTATGTAAAATCGATCAAAGCACTACGACGTCTGAATGCGGTTGGATACGGGTATGGGGATCCGGATCGACAGCTCACGCTTGTGACAAACCCGGTTGGGGCATTTTTGGCGGGTAATCAGGCTTCGTTGGAAAGGGAGTGGAAAACTTCTCTTGCACGTAACCATGATGTTGTTTTTGACAGGTTGCTGACACTCAACAACTTGCCAATGTCAAGGTACCTGGAATGGTTAATGGATACCAATCAGGTAGATACCTATCTCAGCAGATTACTGCAGGCATTCAACCCAGCCACGATCGCGGGGCTCATGTGTCGCAATGTACTCTCCATAGGCTGGGATGGACATCTATATGACTGTGATTTTAACCAGCAGCTTGAGATGCGTATGGACGTCCCTCGACCACATGTGGACGACTTTGATCTTAGTATTTGGCAGTCCCACACGATACGCACGGCTCGCCATTGCTACGGGTGTACGGCCGGTGCAGGTAGTAGCTGCGGAGGTGCGATCACATAGACGATATTTCCTCGAAATCTGTTACAATACCAAGAGGTCGATTGCTCAATACCACTTGGTGCTCGTTAGTGCAGTTCCGTACAAAACACATCAAAGATTGAGTCGTAAAGTTCTCATCCTTACCAGATCAGCATAATTCATCCAATCACGGACGCTGATCTAAATTTTGGGACAGTTTTTGACCATGCTACAAATAATATTGTTACTCCAGGTTGTTGCAGGTACGGCGGATGCTCCTAATCAAAAAGGAGCGGACTACGACCCCGCAACGGACTCTCTCCGTTTTGCGGGTGAAGTTCACTTGCGCAATATTCGGCAGTTAACTTTTGGAGGTAATAATGCTGAAGCTTACTGGTCGTTTGACGATCAGCAGGTCATTTTTCAGAGTGACTGGACACAGATCAACAGCCAGGGGTGTGATCAGCAGTATGTGATGGACCCCGATGTACCAGGTGAGTACATGCTTGTATCGACCGGGCGGGGGCGTACGACCTGTGGTTATTTTCTACCGGATGGGAGGATCCTGTATGCATCCACACATGCTTCCTCACTGGAATGTCCTGCGCCGCCCGAAGCCGGAGAACATTATGTATGGGCGATCTATGATTCTTTTGATATTTACATCGCCGAATCTGATTATAGTAACCCGGAGCTCCTGATTGGTGGCCCGGGTTACGACGCAGAGGCTACGGTATCGCCGGATGGTCGCTTCATCGTATTCACGTCCACACGCTCTGGAGATCTGGATTTGTGGCGTTACGAGATCGCTACGGGAGAAACCATACAGTTGACCAGTACACTCGGGTATGATGGTGGGGCGTTCTTTTCCAGGGACTCCAAGAGAATCGTATGGCGGGCAAGTCGTCCAGAAGGCGAAGATGCACGTACCTACCGGGAATTGTTGGATAAAGGCTTGATAGAGCCCGGTGATCTGGATATTTTTGTCGCTGATATCGACGGAGGAAATGTACAGCAGGTTACGAATGCACCGGGTGCAAACTGGGCTCCGTTTTTTCATCCCGATGGAGAGCATGTGATCTATGCCTCTAATTACGAGAGCGTAGGTAGGGGACGCCCCGTGTTCGCTATTTACATGGTGGAGATTGCCACCGGTGTGACCACAAAAGTGACACATTCTAGCACGTTTGATGCGTTTCCAATGTTCTCTTTTGACGGAAGGAGACTATTGTTTTCCTCCAACCGCAACGTTACCCGAACGCCCACTCGGGACACAAATGTGTTTGTTGCTGACTGGGTTGCTGAACCGGAAGCGGTCGACTATAATTTTAAGTCGCCGGCAGAGGAGAAATAATTTGAATAGTGTCCCATCTCACAAAAGAACCTCGATACTTGCCCCCTTACGCTTCGGTATAGCCGCGAGGCTATCTTGGTGGTTCGGAGATACTCGAATAACTGATAAGGCAGGGGGATGCAATGTCAGACGGTAGTGCTTGTCTGGTCCCGGATTGATCAAGTGGAAGTAAGATTTTTTCGCATGCGTGAAGGCGATCTGGAGACTATAGACCGAAATTGCGGAAGCGGTAGCTCAGATTAAGCAGGACGTAGCGTCCGAGCACCTGGGTCTGACTGTCTTCGACATAGGACTCTGTGATATTTCGGTTGATTCCAGTTTCTTGATTGAAAATGTCGCCGACGAGTAGTTTTACCTCTGCCGCGTCTGCCTGCAGGAATTTGTATCCTAATCCCGCGTTAACAATAAATGTTGTGGGATAGAGGGTCTCATCTAGACCGATGTAGTTATTGTAGGTCAAACTGTGTTCGATCACCAGCCCGCCGATTGGGAGCCATACAAAGCGGACGCCTGTGTCATGCCGAAAGAAATTCTCGTCGAGTGGAGAGTAATAGGAGTTGTTGGCAATCGTATAGGCAGCGTTGTATGTGAGCGTAAAGTCTAGGCGCTCACTGATATTACTTCCAAGCGTCAGACCGCCGTTGAATCCGTACTGTGTCCCCATATTGTTTACGCCATTGATAAGACTGGGATTTTTCGAGTATGTGACACCGCCTCTGAAGTTCAAGTTGCTGCGAAGCAAAGAGACTGGTGTACCCAATCCGACAAATGAGCGAATTGTAGTGCTGGGGCTGTCAAAGTTCAGCGGGGAAGAGTACTGTGCACCTTGGGGCAGAATGATTCGTCCTGCGATGAGTGTATCCTGAGATGCCAAGAAGGAAGCGGTGCCAATAGAATTTATTTCCTTGGTCCAACTCACGTATGCGAACATCATTCGGCCAGCCCGCCGATCACCACGGCGCCCACGGATGCTGATCGTATGTGAGTAGCTGGGTTCAAGGTCAGGATTACCACTTGAGAGAAAAAGAGGATTGGTATTATCAACTACGTCCTGCAACTGGCTGACTGAGGGAGTATTCGTTCGTGTACGATAGTCAATGTCCAGATCCAAGGCTTCTCCAAACTCGAATTCGATTTCCGCTTCGGGCAGAAAACTCAAGAACGAACGGTCTAACCGAAAATCGACAGGGTATGTCTGGTCACCAATAAGTCTTTCATTTTGGATTTCGAGGCCCAACTGGATGGAGTAACGGTCATCTATTCGTCGTTGGATGGATAGTCCACCACGCTGTTGAACCACATCGTTATCGAACAGACTTGAGAACGTGGGATCTAGGATCGTGTGCAGTCCAGTCCGCAAGTCAAGAACATACGCTGAGCGGTCAGATACATTACGATTGTAAGAGGGTCGATAGGTGAGCTGCAGCTGTCCAACTTCGCCTAGAGGTTCAGTGTAGGCGAACCGAATCGAGTACGACTGTCCGGCAGAAGAGTTGTCGACTTCCTGATCGTAGGTTGAATCGCTGCTGGCTGTACGGCTTTGTCGACCAATCTGCATGAACTCGGTAACAGAAAGCTGGTCAGCATCTCCTGTGCGGCTGTTGAAACCGAGTCTGGCATCCGCAGAGATTGTTCTGCCTGGCTTACTGAATCGGTGTCGATACAGAATGCTAGAACTTGATGTAAAGCCTCGGTTATCAGTTACGTAGTTATTGTATGCTGTATTCAGAAGCGCCCCTGTCGCCAATGAATTGATGCCCGACTGAAGACTGGTAGATGTATTGTTCTGGAAACTGAGGCTTGGTCGAATGGTCAGCGAATTGTTTTCGTTGATCGTGTAGTCAATCCGCGCATTCAGTCTGTGGTTGAAGTTTTCGCTACTTGACTGTGTGTTTTCGTTATAAAACTGAGTTTGGTCGTTGGCCAGAAACAGTTCTCTATCAAGGATTGCGTCGTTTTCATTCGAAACCCGATTGAAGAAGTAGCTTGCACTAAGACGCACATTGCTGCCAATCTCATCACTATAATTGACACCTGCCGAGGTGGTGTGATTAAGACCACTTTGGGCTCCAACGAGGAAGTTACGAGGATTAAAGCTACCGCCTCCCCGGCCACCTCGTCCCCCTCTCCCTCCTCCGCTATCACCGCCTCCTCCCCTCCCACGAAATCTACTGCCTCCGCTACCCATCAATCCCAGTAGGTCTTGGAAAGCGAAGTTCTGCTGATTAACATTGTTGGAAAGACCAATAATGGAAATACGTCGATCACCATCAAATATGTTTGTATTGCCTCCGGTGATATATCTCTGATCGTCGCCATATCCGCCGTAAACTTGCCCGAACTGGCCGTTACTCATTCCACGTCGGGTAGTGATGTTTATTGTTCTTTCCGAATTGCCATCATCAAATCCTGTGAACTGAGACTGATCGCTGTCCCTATCAAATACCTCAACGTTCTGGATCACGTCTGCGGGAAGGTTTCGGAGGGCAGCCGTGGGGTCCTGACCAAAAAACTCTCGTCCGTCAACAGTTACGCGCTGTACTTGCTCGCCTTGGGCCTCAACCTGTCCGTCCTGAACAACAATACCAGGAAGCTTTGCCACCAAGTCCTCTGCGGTGGCATCGGGGTTTACCTTATAGGCGTCCGCATTGAAGATTGTAGTATCTCCACGGATCACCATGCGTTCCTGGAGCTCCTCTACGACGATTTCGTCCAGACGCAGCACATCAGGCTTCATTGAGATCGTGCCGAGACTTTTGTACGCTCCGTCTATCGTAAGTAATTGTTCGTGGTCGACAAAGCCAACAAAGGTGAGACGTAGTCTGAACTCTCCACGCTCACGTATTTCAATGGCAAAGTACCCATCTGCGTTGGAAGTAGAGGCAGCAACAAGGACTGAGTCAGCAATTGATTCGATCACGGCGGTCACGCCAGGTAGCGGGGCGTTATCAGCTTCCCCATCGGTAGTACGACCAGAGACAATGTTGATGGCGTTCTGCTGCGCCATGGCTGGGAGTGCGGTTGCAAACAATGCAACAATGATCACAAGGATTCGCATTTATTATCGGTGGAAATAATTGATTATGAAAAGGCAGCATGCATGTCTCGCGGCCTCGGGAAGATAGACGTAAGCAGGCTAGGTTTTATTCCGTTGTAAGCAGCTCTTCGGTAGCATTTGGGATAAAACTTCCTTATGAGAATAACTGTTGGCTCTTCATCTTTTTTAGTGAAAAGATGAAGAGCCAAATTATTGAGATGTGCTGCCGAATCTGCTCTTGTCCTTCCGTCTTTTAGGAGGAGAATAACGGTAAGATTAGTGCCCCAATCAGTCAACCGTTATGCCAAATGGCGAAGATGGGTTTGTCGCTAAGCCGAAATTCATGTCGTTACCCAGAGCAAAAATACACCAACACGAAAATAGCATTCTGGTAGTCAACCGTAGTCGCTCTCGCTTCCCCCCGGAAGCAGAGCAGCACCTCAGAATGTGCTGTCACGGTTAGTCTGCTCACCTGGTATGGCGAGCGCGAGGATCACGTACGATGCTATTCCGAGTATGGCGAGTACGAACATCCCGAACGACCCTATTGCGAGCCCAAAAAACGGAATAATTGTGAGGTAAAGCAATCGCAATAGTCCCACAGGAACTCCGAAACGCTCCGCCAAACCACGACAGACGCCGAACAACCAGCGTCGCTTGCGGGGTCGAACGAGGGGTCTGGAAGAGAAGACACGTGAACGGCGCGTCCGCTTTGGGCGGAGGGCTTTGACAGTAGCAATGGTCATGAAAAAAATTGCTGCAAAGGGGACGGTTCGGCCTAAGTCACTCATGAATCCACTCCCAAGAATACCTATTTCCGAAAGTAGGTAGAGAAAATTTCCGGCCAAGAGTGCACCACTACCAACGAGGTACCAGTTGATCTTGAACGCGGGTCGTGCCTCTGACTCGAAGAGCATCTCTTCGAGTGCCTCACTGGAGCGGGTACTGAGATCCAGTTCCGATACGTCGGATTTAGTTGCCACTACTCGTTGGGTATGATAAACATCGCTGCAATATAACCAAGAAAGACCGCACCGGCTGTGAAAAAACTAGCCACAACAACCCCTATGCGTAGCCATGTAAGATCTAGGCCATAGTGTCTTGCAAGGCCGGAGAGGACACCCCCAACCATTTTATCAGATTGAGAGCGGGTTAAGCGTCCATGGTTGTAACTCATTGTAGTTCTATGCTGTTTGATAAGGTGTGCAACAGCGGTTTTGTTGGCAATGCACTTTATCTAAACTACGACGCATTCAATATTCTGGTTGCATCTGTCGGCTGCAGTTTCGGTTTTTGTGCTTACAGACTGAACCTTAGTAAGTACATATGTTTCTCCAGGTTGAGGTCGCTGCAACGGGTGGGCCGTTCACACTCACGGAGTCAACCGACACGCTGATTGAACACTTGTCGTGCGCGGTTGATGGTTACCCAGGATCAATAGAATCTGGAACAAGCCGTCCATGCGACATATGCAAACGGATATCGCATTATTTCTGTGATCCAGTGTCTGGTTTTTCAGCATCATCAGGAGGGCGCATAAGTATTGCCAGAACGAGGTAGACTATCGGAGGGATGGATCCTGCGGTAAAGACGGTGCTCAGGATAAAAATTAATCGTAGTACAGTCACGTCCACATTGATGTGTGAAGCAAGTCCTGCACATACACCAGCTAACCACTTGTCACGCGATTTAGCCGGGAGGTTCCACTTCGATGTGAGTGATTGTGGCGGGGTAGTAGCCTTTGTGTTCTCGTTTGTACTGCGCTTTTTTTTCTTTTTTTGTTTGCGTTCTCGTTTCTTCTTTGTCGCCCGTACTTTTCGTTTTCGGCGCACTTTTTGTTTTCTGGGTATCAGGCCGAACAGCAGGACTAACAGTATTCCGACAAGCGGAAATACTATAAAAGCCTCTTGAAGACCACTTCCCGGCAGAAGTCCAACTTGTTGCAGGATGTACAGAAAAACCATGCCGATCAGTCCCACACCTGCGATGGTTGGCAGGTTAACGGCGCCCCCCGGTTTTGGAGCAGCTTCTTCGAAGAATAACTCCTCGAGGTCAGAATCGGTCAGGTTTCCATATCCGGGCTCTTCTTTCAGATCCTGGAGCTCAACATCCTTTTTAGTTTTCGTTCGCATTTATTGCTGGCGGAGCTTAAGCACCCTGGAGGCAGTAACGATATAGTTAACGGGTACATCATGTGGATCAGCCGGAAGATGATCCAATAAACAATCGTCAATTACCATGCCAAGCTTAAACGAATCAACATGCTCAAACAGTGCATCGTAGAATCCTCCACCATAACCAATCCGATGTCCTGAGGTATCAAACCCGAGACCTGGAACAACGACCAGGTCGATGTCTTCTGCGGGAATATTTGAACGGCTTGCCGGCTCAGATATGTCCCATCGGTTTGCTACAAAGCTGCGTTCATGATCGAAGCACCCCCAGTGCATACGTGGGCGCTTCGAGTATGGTTCAATAATGGGTAACAGTACAGTACATCCCCGTGCACGTAGCCAGCAATTGAGAGGGCGGATATCAATTTCACGCGTTTCAATTTTTGGCCAGTACGACAGTACGGTTCGTGCTTCCAGTAACGGTGGTACAGACGCTGCTCGCGCAACAATTCGTCGACATTCAGAGCGATATTTCTCCTCTGTCAGGCTTTGTCGTGCATCGCGGCAGCGAGTGCGTAGCGTGGGTTTACTGAGCATCATTAATTAATTGATGCAGATCAAAAGAAAATATGTGGAAAACATGCACATATGATACACTTAAATGATCAAGTAAGCCGCAAAGTCGTTAACATGTGCTGTTTTCCGTAAACTTGCTGATTTACCCGGTTTTCAGTGTTAGAAAACGTTCATGTTTGAGAATCTCTCCCAACGGTTAGAAGGGGCTATTAAGGACCTTACCGGTCGAGGCCGTATTACCGAGGCCAACGTCGCAGAGTCGATGCGGGGCATACGCCGTGCTCTCCTGGAAGCGGACGTAAACTATCAGGTTGCCCGTACCTTCGCCAACAGTGTTCAGGAGAAGGCGCTCGGCGAACGGGTTCTACGCTCTGTAGAACCGGGGCAGATGATCGTCAAGATTGTCTACGACGAGCTTGTCCGGCTCTTGGGAGGAGACGCCGCTGGCATTAATCTGGGAAGTAGTCCTCCAGCAGTCATATTAATTGCTGGTCTCCAGGGATCAGGCAAGACGACGTTCAGTGCAAAACTTGCTCTGCATCTCAAGTCTAGAGGACGTGTTCCGATGCTGGCGGCAGCTGATGTATATAGACCGGCAGCCGTAGACCAACTGAGTCGACTTGGAGAGGAGGCCGATGTACCAGTGTACAGCATAACAGCGGATGATGGTACCGTGGTGCAGGATGCACCACGTGTAGCTCAGGAAGCTGTTACATATGCCAGAAAGCAGGCACGGGATACCGTGATCATTGATACGGCGGGCCGGATGCACGTAGATGAGCGCATGATGGTCGAGGTAGCCGAAATCAAGCGCCTTGTCCAGCCAAGTGAGATCCTGTTTGTCGTGGACAGTATGACAGGGCAGGATGCTGTCAATACAGCGAAGGAGTTCAATAATCGCCTTAATTTTGACGGTGTCGTTCTGACTAAGCTGGATGGCGATACGCGTGGGGGTGCGGCATTATCCGTGCGGTCAGTCGTTAATAAGCCCATAAAATTTGCTTCGACCGGGGAAAAGCTTGATCAGTTACTCCCCTTTTTCCCGGACAGGATGGCACGGCGCATCCTTGGGATGGGCGATGTGGTCACACTCGTTGAAAAAGCTCAGGAGCAATACGATGTGGCCCAGGCTGAGACTCTGCGCCGAAAAATCCGGAAAGCCACCTTCGACCTGGAAGACTACTATCAGCAGCTCCAGAAAGTCAGATCCATGGGGTCACTGTCGGAGGTCGCCGGTATGATCCCCGGACTGGGGAAGCAGTCAGTGGACATGCAAGCAGAGGAAAGGGAACTTGCGAAAATAGAGGTTGCGATTCTGAGTATGACGCCTTGGGAACGTAGGCATCCCGACTCGATAGACAGTAGCCGCAGGCGCCGTATTGCGCGTGGGAGTGGCTTGACGGTCATGGAGATTAATCAACTCCTGCGCCAGTTCAGACAGATGCGAAAGCTCATGAAGCGCATGCAGAGAACGATGGGCAAAAAAGGCAGAAAAGCAGACTTATCCGCGTTGCTGCAGGCCGCAGCGCGTTAACAATCAATAAACCAGAACCGAGAGCGTGGCAGTAAAAATCAGATTGCGCCGAATGGGGCGCAAGAAAAAACCTATTTGGGCCGTAGTGGCCGCCGACTCGCGCGCGCCGCGAGACGGCAAGTTTATAGAAGACCTGGGACGATACTATCCTCAGGAGGAGCCTTCACGCGTTGAACTTTTGGAAGATCGTGTAAAATACTGGCTTAAGGTAGGTGCTCAACCTACCGATACCGTCCGTAGCCTGCTGAGTCGGCAGGGGGTGCTGCTGGGATTACATCTGGAACGCAAGGGAGCTGAGTCGGAAGCGATCATCGAAGCCGTTGCTGCGCATCGGCAGCACCGGGAGGACAGGTTGGTCGCCACGGCGAAAATAACTCCGGCCGACCGGCGTCAGAAGGCACTTGCTGTTGAGGCTGAGGCGGCGGCAAAGAAAGAGGCGGAATTGTTCGAAAAGCGGAAAAAAGCTGCAGCCGAGAAGGCGGCAGCGAAAGAAAAGGCCCGCCAAGAAGCTGAAGCTCGTCAGGAAGCTGAAGCTCGCCAGGCTGCTCAAGAGGCTGAAAAAACCGAAGAAACCTAGTCAGTTAGTACTGACTGTTCGATGGATTCGTCCTCGTGGGAAAACCTGCTTATGGTCGGACAAATCGTCCGGGCTCACGGGCTCAAGGGCGAGTGTAAGGTTGTACCTGAATCCGATGATCCAAACCGGTTACTGAATCTTAAACGATTGTGGATCGGCATAACACCACAGACGGCACGCCCGTACGAGGTAGAGAGTGTCCGGTTACAAACATCCAAGCGTGGCATAACGGCCCTGATGCGATTTTCAGGAATAAATACGGTGAACGATGTGCAGACCCTCGGAAAGCTTCCGGTGTTCGCACAGCTGGAGGACTTGCCGCCGTTACAACCGGGAGAGTTCTTCCTGCATGATCTTGTTGGTGCCGCAGTTGTTATGGATGATGGTGCACCAATCGGAAAGCTAAAGGATATTTTGGAGGTGTCAAACTACGACATCTATGTGGTTGAGCGTTCCGGAAAAAAAGATGCTCTAATTCCGGCTGTGCCGGAGTTTGTGATGACGACGGATGTGAACATTGGACGTATCGTTATTCGGCCGGTAGACGGTTTACTGGACTGAGGTGAGTAGCTATGCGCATTGATATTCTGACAGCATTGCCAGACCATGTCGAAAGAGCAGCGGGGTTAACCGTCGTTCGTCGGGCGAAGGGTAAGGTTGAATTGCATGTGCATGACCTAGGAGCGTATGCTGAGGGGCATCACAAACAGATTGATGATTATCCCTATGGAGGGGGAGCGGGTATGGTACTCAAACCGGAGCCCATCTTTACCTGCATTGAGGCACTCGGTGATACACCTGACGAAATTATCTATTTGAGCCCGGACGGTGAGCCCCTTACACAAGCATTGGCAAATACTCTATCATTGAAGAAGCATATAGTGTTACTTGCTGGACATTACAAGGGGGTAGATCATCGTGTACGCGAAGCGTTGGTGACACGGGAAGTGTCTGTCGGTGATTATGTACTTAGCGGCGGTGAATTGCCTGCACTCCTGGTGGTTGATGCTGTGGTTCGGTTGATTCCAGGTGTACTTGGAGATGCCCAATCCGCGCTCGAAGATTCATTTCAGGACGGATTGCTTGGTGCTCCGACTTATACACGCCCGGCATCCTTTCGTGGACTCGAAGTTCCCGAGGTTCTTTGCAGCGGGAATCACAATAGCATTGCTGAGTGGCGTGAGGAGGTTCGACAACAGCGTACCCGGGAGCGGCGCCCGGATCTCTGGCAACAATACGTCGCACGAGTACAAACGTAAAGGTTATATCCCTAGAACAATGGCCAAAAATTTGCTGAAAATTGTGGAAGCTACCCAGCTACGCGAAAACCCACTACCGAACTTTGAACCCGGGGATACGATAGCTGTGCACCTACGTGTGATTGAAGGTGAGAAAGAGCGCATACAGATTTTTCAGGGTGCGGTGATTTCTATTCGTGGGGGAGGTGCCAGCAGAACGTTTACTGTCAGGAAAATTTCCGGTGGTATAGGTGTTGAGCGCATATTCCCGTTTCATTCTCCGAGAATTGCACGCATAGAAGTCAAGCGCCGTGGAAAAGTGCGCCGTGCAAAGCTGTACTATCTGCGCGCTTTGCGTGGTAAGGCTGCTCGTATTAAGGAGCGCGTGCGCGACTCCTAAGTACTCCTGATGCACTTGGCGTTCTGGGATTTTCCACCGACCGAATGTCTTGAGCTCGCGGCCAGGACACTCTCCATTGAGGCTGAACGACAGACCGGACCGGTCTGTGCGGAGTTGTTGCGTCAGCGGCAGGTTGATGTTGCTCTATTGCCTGTGACGAGAGCACTGGCTGCCGCCGATGAGTTAGATATCGTGCCAGGAGGTGCGGTATCTTCATGGGGATATCCATTTGCACGGATGCGGATACGTCGGGATCTGCAGCAGGCTGGAACACTCGGATGTACTTCTGAGCAGGGCTTGGAGGCTTTTATGTCGCGCGTGATACTTAAAGAGCATTACGGACGAGAAGTCGCGCTAACGCCAAACAGCACAGCAGATATCGAGTTATTAACCGGAACGGCTTCGCTAAATCAGGCAGATGATCCAACTACGCTGGATTTGGGGCAGGAGTGGTACGAACTTTCTCAATATCCAATGATTTGGGGATTGTACGTCTGCCTGAAAGGAACTGCAACTGACGCAATGGTTGAGATGCTGACCACACTTACCAAGGAAGCCGAAACTATTGCGCAGGAATGGGGAGCTCGCTCATCGTCACACGCAGATCAATTCTTTGGTGGAAGTCTTCGGTTACGCCTGGATGATGTAACAGTAGCTGGATTAACTGTAATCCGGGAGTACATGTATTATTACGGTATCACTGAGGATCTCGTACCACTGACAATGTTCGAGCCTAATGATGTCTCCGGTCATCAGGAGATACCATTTTGGGGGCAGGACACAAGGCAGCACGGTCTATAAGGGAAAGTGCGATGGAAAAATCAAACTCGACGCTGGCAAGCAATCGTCGGGCCCGGCGATCGTATCATATCCTGGATACCATTGAAGCTGGACTGGTGCTGGTCGGCACTGAGGTCAAATCTATTCGGGCTGGACGTGTAAGTTTAGCGGAAGCATGGTGCAGGATTGACAATGGAGAGGCATTCTTGGTCGATGCGCATATTTCTCATTACAGCCACGGAAACTTGAACAATCATGACCCGGTTCGCCCCCGCAAACTTCTCCTGCACCGTAGAGAAATTGCCCGACTGCAAAAGGCAGTTGAGCAAAAAGGAAATACACTTATCCCTCTCAGACTCTATCTAAGAAACGGCAGGATTAAAGCCGAGATAGGTATAGCACGAGGTAAGCAGCTCTTTGATAAGCGGGCTGATATGGCCGAGCGGGACACAAAACGTCAATTAGAGCGCAGGTTAAAGCAATATTAGGGGCTTACATACGTGGGTAATCAGCAGCATAGAACAAATCAAGCCACAAAGGGGATCTCTTTGTGAAGAGATCGACGAAGAACAGTATGTCTGATTCTGCCAGTACATATTGCCATATCACGTACAGGTTGTTGCCCGGCAGTCAGGGAAAAGCGAAAAAACTGACTGGATTAGCGGGTGCACACAGGTTTGTATGGAACGGCATGCTCGCACAGAAAAATGAAGCATGTGAGCAAGCCAAAGCGGCAGGAGACAATCCATTTTCGGTAAGTTTTTTCTCACTGTGCAAGCGGCTCACGGCGCTGCGACGCGAGATTAAATGTTTGCCTGGATGCTTATTCCGTGCAACTCGATACACGCTGAGGTCCCCGACAGTGTTCTTAAAGGATGGCAAGGGCAGGCCGAAGCTCCATTCACAGCATGGCAGAAACCTCTCTTTCACAATCCCGGATGTTGTCACGGTGAGGGGCGTTCGGGTTATCGATCCCTGTGCTCCGTGAAAGGATATGTGAAGTGCGGCCTGATGTTGTTATTCAAGCTATATAACTCTCCAAAATTAACATGCACTTTTTGCCAGTAGAAGACCAACTTCTGCATCTGAAGCGTGGCGTGGAGGAAATTATTCCGGAAGAAGAGTTGCGCACAAAACTGTTACGTGTAGCAAGCACGGGCAAACCGCTTGTTGTTAAGCTTGGCTGTGACCCCAGCCGACCGGACCTGCATCTGGGACATTCTGTAGTGCTGCGTAAGCTGCGACAGTTCCAGGACCTAGGACACGAGGTGGTTCTTATTGTTGGCGATTTTACCGGAATGATTGGTGATGCGAGCGGTCGCTCGAAAATGCGACCAGCACTCTCACTCGAAGAGACCCGCCGTAATGGCCAAACTTACTTTGAGCAGGCCTCACGTATACTGGATTCCGAGCGCATTCGCATCGTATACAATTCTGAATGGTTGGGTAAGCTTTCTTTTGAGGATGTTGTTCGACTGGCAGGTAAATCGACTGTAGCCCGGATGTTGGAACGGGATGATTTTGCTGGACGCTATGCTAAGGGGGATCCTATTGGACTACATGAATTTTTATATCCATTGGCCCAAGCTCAGGATTCCGTCGAAATAAAGGCAGACGTAGAGCTGGGAGGCACGGACCAGAAGTTCAATTTACTAATGGGACGTACTGTGCAAAAAAGCGTCGGCCAGGAACCCCAGGTTTGCATCACACTCCCAATCTTGGAGGGGTTGGATGGTGTTGAGAAAATGTCCAAGTCATTGGACAACTATGTGGGGCTTGCAGAGCCGGCCGAAACCATGTATGGTAAAATTCTCTCAATTCCTGATACACTGACCTATCGTTATTTTGAGCTTGCGAGTGACGAAGAAACGCGTGCATTGCCGGAGCTCCGCAAACTATGTGTTGAGAATCCTCGGGATGCAAAGCATAGGTTAGCATTGTCGATCACGCGCTTTTATCACGGGGCCGAGGCAGCAGGAAAGGCACGTGAGCACTTTGAGCGCACGGTTATCCAGAAGGAAGTACCGGAAGATGTGCCTTCATTCAGGCCAGGGGGAGACGGCCAGGTTGGGCTTCTAAACCTTTTAACTTCATCTGGTTTAACCCTATCCAATAGTGCGGCCCGCAGGCTGGTACAGCAGGGAGCCGTGAGTATAGACGGACATAGGGTTACTGACAGTCGACTTGTTCTGGATGTGACAGTGCGTGCTCCTTTTCTGGTCAAAGTTGGTAAGCGTAGGTTTGTCAGAATTGTCTGGTAGATACTCGGCATAATCCTTGCAGGGGGATATATTTTGGATCCTAAGGATCATCTATTCGTACTGAATTTCACTGTCCAAGATTGCTTTCCATGACCATGAAACGGTTGACAATGCTTATCGCAATTTGCCTGTTGGGTTTGGAAGCACAGCAGGTGTTTGCACAATCTGATCCGCTTGAGCCGGGTCGACAGGCGTTTAGGGAAGGACGATATGAGGACGCTGCAGAGGTATTTGGGCAGGTTGCTCAGGAGTATCCGCAGTTGGCCGAAGCGCATTTTCTGCTTTCCCGCGTTTATTTTGAAACGCCCTTGTACGACGAAGGTCGTGCAAGGCGTACGCTGGAGACGGCGCTTGAGCTCGAACCTGAAAATCTTGAGTATCTGGTCGCGCGTCTGGAACAATATAGGGTGAAGTCCTGGGGACTCCTTGGGGACCGCTTACGGGAGTCCCGTCGGTTGGAAACGGCCCGCAAGATACTCAAGGTGGATCCATCCAATGCACACGCACACGAGGAGTTGGGAAGGGTGTACATTCGGGACTTTTGGCGGTATCGCAATGCCATTATGATGCCCTCTGTGAGTTACGGCTATGCAGGCAGCGGGCGGGAGTCAGATGAGCCAAACTACGAGGATCAGGGGTCAGAGTCCTTCGATGAGTACCTCGATGGCATGGTTGCTAGCGATCTGAACAATTACCCGGTCGTCAATCCGAATGAAGTTTTCCTGGGTGATCAGTTCAATATAGAGGCTTTAAGGTCCCAAGGGGTAAATGTATTGGATCTTAGCAGGCGGGCCGAAAGGGCATACCAGCGTGCAATAGCGCACTTGGAAAAAGCCCTTGAAGTCGATCCCCGGAGGCGCAGCGTGTACGACGAAATGATGCAGATATATGTGCTCAAAGGAGAGTACGAGGATGCCATGAACACGCTAGACCTGATGTACAGGTTCTACCCGGAAGACCCTGATCTTTGGCGTTACCTGGGAGTAGCGAACTATCAAATGGGGAATATGGACGCCGCGAATCGCTCGTTTGAGACTGCCTTTGGGTTTATGGATAGGTATGAAAGGCGTGCATACGAGGATTTGGGGCTATTCCTGACGCGGGATGAAAAAAAGCTGGAAGCAGTTGATTCAATAGCTTACCGGGCACGGTATTGGGCGAGTCAGGATCCAAGATTCCTGACCCCCTACAACGAACGTAAACTGGAGCATTATTTTCGGTTGACTTATGCAGATCTGCTTTACAGCTCCAAGGGGCTTGGTCTGCGTGGTTGGGAAACAGAGCGCGGCCAGATTCTGATCCGGTACGGCCCGCCAATCTCGGATATTGTTCTGCACCCTCAGGAGGACGGCATCTTTTCGGCACGTCAGGCGATTGTTGGGGCCATGATCAGATCTGTGACCTCAGCTACCGATGATACAACTGGTACAACCCCGATGACAGTAGATGGAGCCCAATCATTCGGCAATGTTTACTCAACTGCCCGTCAGGCATTCGAAGAAATGAATGCCTACAACATCTGGGAATATGGGGATTTTCGTTTTGTGTTTGAAGATCCGTTTCGGAACGGTGAATACCGCATGTACTCACCGTCGGCTGAGGAGATGGCGACGCGTGTAAACAGTTTTGAGAACGACTACATTGCGCGCACAAAAGAAATCATTCGCAATACTCCTCAGAAGTACGAGTATGAGGCCCCAGGTCGCCAGATAGAGTTGCCATTTTTAGTTAGTTCATTCAAGGGAGATGGACAGCAAACAGAACTGTTTGTTAATTATGGTATTCCGTTGGAATCTACCTATGACCGCTCGGCCGAAATGATAGAGGTAAATGCGAGAGCGGGGACATTTCTCATAAATGATCGAAGAGAGGTTCTTGTTGAGCGCACTCGAAATATTTATGGTTTACCCACCAATCAGGTGATGTCGTTTGCGGAGCAGCATCTATGGATTGATACGCAGCAGATGCAGGTGCCGTCAGGTACACATGAACTCTCGGTCGAATTTGAGACAGCTAGCGGACAGACTGTAGCTGTTCAGCGTCGGGAGATTACGGTGCCGAATTATGATCAGACCGGCGTCATATTGAGCGATATTATGCTTGCTTATTCGGTCGAACAGACGGAAAATGGTGCGCCTCTAAGCGCCGCGGAAATCGTTCGCAGAGATCTTTCTATCCTGCCTGCACCATGGAGTGTGTATTCGACCGAGTGGCCAATCTATCTGTACTTCGAGATCTACGGGTTAGCTCTGAATGCTCAGGGAAGCACGGACTATGATATAGAAATCACATTGGAACCTAAGAACACTGATCGTGGGATCCGGCGTATAGTAGGGGGCATCTTCGGGCGGAACAAGGATGGTGTATCAGTAAGCTACAAGGGGAGCGGTTCACGGTCGGAAGAATCTCTATACCAGATCCTGGATGCCAGTGACCAGGAAACAGGGCTATATACGCTAACCCTGGTTGTTCGGGATAATGAGACAGGTGAGGAGTCCGAACGGACACAGGACCTGTTTCTGGAGGAGTAGGGGGCCTACCAGGCAGCGAGTGAGCGGGCAGCCGTCAGGATATCTTCATCCTGCGGAAGGACCTCCTGTTCCAGCGGATTGGCGAAGGGTACGAATGCAAATTTTCCACCAACCCGTCGGATTGGCGCGTCCAGGTCTCCGAACGCCATATCACCTATCTGGGCGCAGATCTCTGCACCATAACCAAGGAATTCATGGTCCTCGTGCACAACCAGTAGGCGGTGTGTCTTGCGGACAGAAGTGAGGATGGCTTCAATGTCCAGAGGTACTAATGTGCGAAGATCAATAACCTCAACGGATATCTGGTTTTCTCGGGAGAGCTGCCTTGCGACCATCAGGGACTTGTACACCATAAGGCCGTAGGTGACGATCGTCAAGTCAGTTCCCTCGCGAACTGTACGTGCCTTCCCCAGTGGGATCAGATAGTCTTCATCTGGTTCAGGGCTTCTGGCGCTGGCTGCCCGATACAGAGCTTTATGCTCAAGGAATATGATTGGATCCTCACTTCGGATGGCAGTCTTGAGTAGCCCTTTGGCATCCGTAGCCGATGAAGGCATCACAATGCAAAATCCCGGCATATGACCGAAGATGCTCTCAATATTCTGCGAATGGCATGGTCCGCCATGGATATAGCCCCCACACGGCACGCGGATGACCATCGGACATGACCAGGCATTGTTGGAGCGGTAGCGTAGGGTGGGCACTTGATTGCGCAGGTGCGGCATTGCCGGCCATATATAGTCGGCGAACTGGATTTCTACTACGGGTTTGAATCCGGCAGCACTGAGGCCAACTGCGGTTCCGATGATAGAAGCTTCTGCCAAGGGGGAGTTAAAACACCGTTTTCCCCCAAATTTTTCGGTTAATCCACGTGTAGCAGTGAAGACCCCGCCTTTGCCGCCCGCCACATCTTCCCCATACACCAGGATCGATTCATCCCGTGCCATTTCTTCATGGAGAGCATGGTTGATGGCATCCACCATGACAATAGGTGGACCTGCTGGTTCACTGGCGTAGTAATCAAGATCCAGGGTCCCCTCGAAGAGGACATGCTTTGTTGCGGTTGTCGGGTCAGGATCTTTTTTCCGTTCGACAGCCTGAGCAGCTTCATCAATTTCTTTTTTGATTTCAGCGCGCATGTCCTCTGACTGTGAAGCAGTCAGTATGCTCCTTTCGAGCAAAAAGTGTTCAAGTCTGGAAACGGGATCAATCAGGCGATCCTGTATAAGTTCTTCTTCTGTGCGGTATTTGAGGTGATTATCTGAGGAGGAGTGTGGTAGTAGACGAACCACGTCGGTTACCAGACAGACAGGTCCTTTACCTGCCCGCAAGTGGGCAATAGCCGATTTAGCAACTGCATAGACTTCAAAGAAATCTGTTCCGTCTACTCTGTATCGGGCTAAGCCTTCGTAGCCGGCGGCGAGTTTGTAGGGCGTACCCCCTGCCGTTTGCTCGGCTACCGGTACGCTGATCGCATATTTATTATCCTGCACAAGGAACAGGAGTGGTGCTTTGTTTCGGGCTGCCCAGTTAAGTGCTTCGTGAAAATCTCCCTGGGATGTAGCGCCATCTCCACCGGAGCAGAGCGCAAACGCGTCAGTCCCTTGTTTCACAGCGGCCATGGCCAACCCTAATGCCGGCAGATACTGGGATCCGACTGACGAACAGACTGTGAAGATGTTCTTGTCCCTTGCACCATAATGCGCAGGCATTTGACGTCCGCCGGAGTTAATACTGTCTGCTTTTGCCAAGTGGTCCAGGAGAGTTTCCTCGACCGTTTGCCCGAGGGTAAGTGCGAGTGCAAGGTCGCGGTAGTACGGGCAGAACCAGTCATATCCTGGCTTACTCAGCAGGCCAAGTGCGGTTTGAGTAGCTTCATGTCCACTGCAACCAATATGAAAAAATCCTTTCCCCTGCTTAAAGAGCGAGAGCATTTTTCCATCCAGTCTGCGCGCTGTGAGCATGATGCGAAAAACGTGTAACAGCGTATTCGCGTCGAAGTCCGCAGGACTAATAGGTTCGACCTCAAGCCCCTCGCCGTAACTGGCTCCGCCTGTGAGCGCAGGGTATTCCGTGGGGGGTAGAGGGCTATGACCATTTGTACTTGTCTGTACTACAGGCTTGACTAAGCCGGTAGTTCGCGTAGTAAGATCAAGTGGTAGGTCAGCCATTATTTGGATGGAGCTTATCTCAAAGCACGCTCGTGTCATAATTACAATTGCGCTCGTAGCATACAAGTTTCGCTACGGGATGAGCGCCGAGCAGTGCGGACTGTAGATACCATCTAATGGTATCACGGTTCCTTACGCCGCGGGTCCCTTGGGTGCCAAAGGCAGTTCAAACCAAAAGCACAAGCCCGATCCAGCGTACTCTTACATGGATCAGTTCGCCGTGCTCCTGTAGGATTTGCTGGCAATGGTAAGCTCCAATCCCGATCCACCATCCCGACGGCATCCTATTATGTTTCGAATTTACTGTAAAAAAACAGCGAGTCTGGGGTGTAATCCATCATTGGGGCACGGCCACCCTGACAACAACAAAAAATGATGGCTTCTCGGTGCGTTTGGCCCAATAAAATGGTGGATTCTTCCAGATCGAACGTCAGGCTATGGAGCGATCGAAAAAAATCAATTTTAGCGCGTGTTATTGCACAGGCAGGGCTCTGCTTCGTCAATCCAGGCCTCTGGGGGTAACGAAGAAAGGAATCTGGCCGTGAAAGGGTGGGCCCTGTGCAGTGTGTTATCAGTGATCTGTAGTTTTCGTGCTAACAAGCGACACAGATGTCAAAAAACGCGAAAAAGTGAACGTCCCCGGCCGTAATACGGTCTACTCTCCGGACAAGTATTTTTCGGGTAAAGGTATGTTCTCTGACTCTGACTGCCAGAAAATTGTCACTATCCACCAGCGATCCTCCATATGTAAAAGCTGGATGCTGTTTATTCCCCGGGAGAAGGGCTCGAGCCCCAAAGCTCGGTAGGATTCATAGGTACTGAATCGGTGCACAAGGTTGCCAAACCGCTCTGAGGTCTGACTGACTTCTACCTCGAAGAACGGGTTTTCCAGGAAGTAATGACCGGTTTGTTCTATGTATTCCTCAGAGGTCCAAGTGAAGTAGCTGTTGCTTCCCGTATCGTTGGAGCTTATCGCAATGAGTCGGGCTTCTGGAATGAACAGGGTGCGCCACCGCTCCCAATCCGGGGCCTCACCGGCAGGGGTAGAGATGACATCGTACAGGGTCTGTACGATAGCATCAGGGCTGCTTACATCCTCAGGGTTCGCTTCCTGGGCGAAGCTTACGGGTGCGTATAGCAGGATCAGTAATAAAGTAGAAATACGATGCATGGTTAACCAGGTTCTATTTGCAGAAGGTGTTCGACTTCACCGAGATTGCCATCATTTTCTGCGGGTTCGACATCAAGGACAGCGCACAGGAGTTCGTAGACATGAATCAATGAGAATCCACTTGATTTCAGGCCCTGTTTGAACTGTGGACCATGTGCAATGAAGACCGTATGCATTGATTGATGCCACGGTTCATATCCATGATTCCCGCCCGAGTAATAATCTGGATTACCTTCAAATCGTGACTTGGAAGCCATCTGCCATCCTTCGTCCGCAATGCCGACGAGATCCGCTATACGTTTGCTACCACTATAATACAGCTTTGCTGGCAGATGATCCCGCTTGAACCAGCGTGCGTGTGGCATTGTATTGAGGTTGGTCAACAAGCTGTCTAACCGTGTTGAGTCTTTGACATTGATGGTTCTACCGGGAATCGTATGGAATGATTAAATTTCAGCCACTCAATACAGAGGTATCCAATGGAAAGGGGTTTCGTCACAGTGATGCGCTACAGCTTAGGATTAGGGCACGACTGGAAGGTTGATAAGATGCTGGTGGACGAGCAGAAGCAGCAGATTGATCTCTACATTTCGCATTCGGGAGGCACGTTGATTTGCCCCGAGACGGGAGAGTCCGGTACACTCTATGATCATCGTAAGGAACGGACTTGGCGCCACTTGGATTTGTTGGAATTCAAGTGTTTTATCCATTGTCGGGTTCC